>OJJU01000094.1_pt1 | contig 38321 bp, 29 predicted proteins | sample 1596141 | NCBI WGS metagenome assembly OJJU01 (sample SAMEA4350150, study PRJEB24818) | metagenome | biome: human; feature: gut; material: faeces | place: Denmark | collected 2013-09
TTCTTTATTGCACCTCTATCATTTGATACTGCCTCCGATTATTATTTATTTCTATTCTTCCTTCCTGTCTATTTTTTCTTTTTTTTTTTTTTCAAGCAGAAGACGGCATACGATATATTTTTTTTCAAGCAGAAGACGGCATACGATATTTCTGCCTGTCTCGTGGGCTCGGAGATGTGTATAAGATACAAGGCAGAGACCAAGTTGCGTATGTGGCAGCCAGCGCTGATTGATATTGCCCGTACCTGCTACCTCGCTCCAAACGAGCCTACTTATTTTGCAGAATGGGCTAGTCTTGACTTGCGTGTGAAGCGATATGCAGAAGGCATCAGTGCTGCCAAGCATTGCATAGAGATTGCTCCAGAATATGCCGATGGCTATCTCCTCCTCGGTTTGCTCCAGATGGAGAACAAGCAGAAGGAAGAGGCTCGCAAGAACCTGGAAAAAGCAAAGGAACTGGGAGATACCCGTGCTGAGGGTTATCTCAAGAAACTGAAATAATAAAATTAAAGGTACATCAAAGGATTGCACTTTCAAACGCCCTGAAAGGGCAAAAGCTCATAGCCCAGGGTAACACCCTGGGTTTTTTGTTACATCTGCTCTGCGCCCTGTAAGGGCAACAGCTTTCAAGTACCAATCAATACACAAAGCTTTTGCCCTTACAGGGCGCCTTGCTGACTGCTAATATCCCCAGGGCGTTGCCCTGGGCTAGGAGCTTTTGGGCCTTCAGCCCGTTCTTGAGCCACAAGCGAAAATTCTGTGATGGTGTCTCGCCGGATTTGCAATCCGGCGTTAAAAAATGTCCTAACCTATTTAGGCTCTGCGGATTTGCAATCCGCAGCAAAGGAGTCTGCTTTCCCTTTTGTTGGGGGATTACAAATCCCCCGGTTTTAATAGGTCGAACCTTTTTTTACGGCGGATTTCAAATCCGCCGGGACGCCTGACGGTCTATATGCCACGATGAAGAGTGGCATATAGATCCTTTTTGGGGGATGTTATGGTTTTGGGGTATAATACTCCACGGTGGTATTTGTTGCGTCTTTCTTCCAGATGGCAGGGAGATAATTTGTATTACTTTCCAACTCATTATAGGCAGCCTCATCTGTTACTATGAGTGTGCGGGAAGTTACGGTTTCGTCGGTTCCGGCATTATACAACCAATTATAGCAGCAATAAGTTGCTTGAGAAATTTGGTCGCTTGGTGCCAGCATCGTGACAGATGTCAATTTTGTACAACCATTGAACATACTTTCATAGCAGCTTTCTACTAACGTTGTAGCCTTTAATTCTGGGGCTTTTTCGAGACTTGTACAACGAGAGAACATACTAGAATAGCAGCTTCTTGCTAACGTTGTAGCCTTTAACTCTGGGGCAGCCGTCAGACTTGTACAACCAGAGAACATACCAGAATAGCAGTTATCAGCTAATTCTTTAGCAGGCAATTCTGGGGCAGAGGTTAATACAGCGCAATCTTTGAACAAATAACAGAATCTGGCATTTTGGGTATTTACCGTACTATAGTTTCTCCAGTCCAGCAGCGTGCGGATGTCGCCTGTGCAAGCTACTTTCACATTTGGATCAGTAAATGTGATGGTTGAAAATGCATCCCATAAAGACGCAGTTCCATTAATGTTTGTGCCACGTAAACGAAGGGTGCCATTTGTTTCACCGAAGGTAACAGGAATGTCTTTCTCAACATTTTGCCATTTGCCATTATTCACAGAATACTCAAGCCTTGAGATGCTGTAATCTCCATAGGTTATCATCTTAAACTTTTGCTCCGCCTTTGCCTTAAAGGTGACGTATGGGATAATTTCTTCTGCTTTACCATTATCTGTAATTGTCCCCGTATTCCAATTTGCCACGGTAATACCGGAAACGGAAATCTTGTTCTTACCTACTTTGAGCTGATAGGTGTAGCTATTGCCGGCTGTGAGAGCAGGGATGCCGGTGAGCGTTTCTGTTGTTGTTTTGCTTGCTTCTTCTGCTACATCAAGAGAGATGAAGGTTGCGGAGTTTTGGGCTTCGCATGGCTTGATAAGGGCATAGAACTTATTATCGTGCTTATACGCTTTTATACCACAGATGCTGAGGCTGTTAACTGTAGCTTCGGCATACTGGTCGTTGAAGCCAGCAATCTCTACTACCACTCTCGCCATCATGCGATTCATGGTGAGGGTAAGTTGATTGCCATTGGTATTGGTTTGCTTACCGCTATACGACATGAAGTCGGCGGCAGCAAGCGATTCTAGGCTGTTGTATTCCGTAGGCTGGGTGATGGTTCCGTTGAACGAAGTAGGGTAGTAGGCGGTGAAATTCATCGTCTCCTTTTCCCATTTCAGGAACTTGCCGCCCTGTGGCTGCCATTCCTTGCCGTCATACTTATAAGTCACGGCATCCTGGCCATCAGCCTGGACGCTAATCTCATCATTTTCATTGAATTTCGCCTGCTCTTCAGCAGTACCCAGCGGATTGCTGCGGGTGAAGCCATCGGCAGATGCTTTACCTACTTGCGCAGTGATGCGCACAGCGTTAGGGTCGCTGTGGAACGCAGAGAGGAGGTCTTCTGATTCGGAGCAGGCTGTCAGCGCCAGAATGGCGGCTGCGCACCCCATCAATCGTCTCATGATCTTCATTGTCTTCATATTCTTGTCGTTTATCTTGTTATTATCTATTTAATTCGGTTTCTTTCCTTTAATCGGTTTCTTTCTTTTCACCGTTTTCACCATTTCCTGGGTTCCATGGAGCAACAGAGAAGGATACAGGCTGCACCTTGTCGTCTCCGGCTATCAGCTTGAGCGTATAGGCGGTGTTAGGAGCCAGCGTCAATTCCTGATTATATGCCCACTCATAGAGCTTGCCATCCACCTTGAAGCTGACAGTAAAGTTTCCGCTTGCGATGGTTTGAGGAATCAGGATTGCCTCATAGGTAGCTTTTGCCTTTCCGTCTGTTTTGCTGTAAGGCTTTGTGCCGGTGCGGTATGGAGAGATAGGGGTAGGGTCGCCGGAATAATCATAAAAACTAAACTGAGGATCGGAAGTTGAAGAATTAATTGTGTAATATGCCTTAACCTTAGATCCGTCAATCTTCACGTCCGTAATCTTCGTATCCACATCCTCCTCTGTAAACTCATATTCACTTCCCAATTCTATGGTGAGATTGATTTTGCTCATTGTATGCTTAAATTCCACATTGATGCCAGATTGGGATGGGGCTACCTCTGTTACGGGCATTGCCAAAAAGTCGGCCTTCTTTAAAGCGTCCAGTGTAGTTTGGTCTGTAGGGGTGTTGATTTTGGAACTGAAATAGACATCTAACAAGGCTGTAATCGTTACATTGTCGTTCATGTTAGCCCAAAGCATGGTGACCTCCTTCTTTTTGCCGATAACATACTTTCTGGCGTCATAGGTTTTCCTATTATTATCTTCCCCTTCAACCCAAACCAGATAATTGTATTTGTAGTTTCCATTGTCGCTATTCACGAGCGAGAGTAAAAAACCCGTAGGCTTGTCAGCGTCAGAATATCCCGCACGGGTTGTTGGCTCATCCACGCTAACGTTGAGCTTGATGGGAGTATCTGCCAGGAAGTCCTGGCTGAATTCACTGTTTGAGTCTGAGCAGCTGCCCAGCATCATGGTCATTGCTGCGAGAGCAATCATGTAAAGTTTTGTTCTCATATTCTTTAATTATTTAAATTTTAGACTTTTTATTTCATGGGTACAAATATAGCACCCTGGGCTAGGAGCTTCTGCCCTTTACCTTTCCCTTCGGCCGGTGACCGTTGGTTCAGGGCGTGTGGGGCAAATATTGCTTCTACCCTTTACCTTTCCGTTAGGCGTTCCGCCGGATTTGGAATCCGGCGTTAAAAAATGTCCTAACCTATTTAGGCTCTGCGGATTTGCAATCCGCAGCAAAGGAGAATGCTTTCCCTTTTGTTGTGTTGGGGGATTACAAATCCCCCGGTTTTAATAGGTCGAACCTTTTTTTACGGCGGATTTCAAATCCGCCGGGACGCCCTTATCACTTACATCGAATTACCATTCCACCATACATTTCCCTATCAGCCAGTAATCTGTGGGAAGAACACCTTCGTCTTTCAATTTATTATAGGCACTCGGCTCTTTTACTTTGAGAGTGCGGGTTATTCCTTCCTTTGTTCCTGCATTCTTCAACCAATCTGTGAAGTAATCTCCTGAGATTTGGTCGCTTGGTGCCAACATCGTGACAGATGTCAAGTTTGTGCAATTACAGAACATATTAGTGTAGCAGTTATATCGTAAGTCTGTAGCCGACAAATCTGGTGCCTTTTGAAGCGAACTACAGCCTTGGAACATTCCGTAATAGCAAAAAAGAGCTAAGTCGTGTGTAGCCGGCAATTCTGGTGCTGTATTGAGATTTTTACAATCAGCGAACATATAAAAATAGCAGTAGCCTGCTAAGTATGTAGCCGGTAATGCTGGGGCAGTTTCAAGATTTGTGCAACCTTTGAACATACTTGCGTAGCACTTTTCTGCTAAATTTGTTGCAGGCAATGCTGGGGCAGAGGTCAAAGCTACGCAATCCTTAAACAAATAACAGAATTTGGCATTTTGGGTATCAACTGTTGTATACTTTTTCCAGTCTAACAGCGTGCGGATATCACCCGTACATGCCACATTCACATTGGCAACAGTAAACTTGATGGTAGAGTAGTTTACCGTGCTTGTTGCAGTACCATTTTGGTTTGTACCACGCAAGCGGAGTGTGCCATTTTCTCCACCGAAGGGAACTTCTGTGTCTGCCTCGACATCTTTCCAGTCACAACCATTCACAGAATACTCAAGCCCTGAGATGCTGTAATCTTTGGTTGTCATCTTAAACTTTTGCTCCGCCTTTGCCTTAAAGGTGACGTATGGAATTGGGGTTAAATCGCCTGTTGTAGTTCCGTTGGCTGTCCATGGTCCTGCTGTGATTCCTGTTACTTCAATTTTCGTTCTTTTGATTACATTCAGATTATAGATATAGCTGCTGCCTGCTGTGGTGACGTTTGTTGTCATCGTAAGAGGTTTTGCATCGCTCATATCATCGGTGAAATAGAACTTGGCAACTACTTCGCCTGGGGCTACAAGGGCTGTATAGGTGGTACCTATACCACCGATTTCACCTTCGCCTTTTTGAGCAAATGGCGTGATGTCGATGGTATTTGCTTCCCCCGCTGCCGTTGAAGCCTTGCTGACGATGCGAACGTGCTTGATGGTTCCAGGCACATCTATTAATCCGCTGATTTTGAGAATCAGGCGGGCTGTCTTGCGCTCCAAATTGAAGTTGAGAGCTTCATCGGCTGTAGTGAGAGTTTTCACTGCATTCATATAATCTGACTTCGCCATGAGTTCTTCTGAGCTTTGGTTTGCAGTCAGATAACCTATGGTGGCGGTGTTATTGCCACCGGCAGGATACCAGCAGTTGAAGGTCAGGTTGGATCTGTCCCATAACAGATACTTGTCGGCTATGGCAGGAACCCATGACGTTCCGTTATAGGCATAGTCGGCCTGGTTACCATTGTTGGCCACGGTAACCTGGTCGTTCTCGTTGAATTTTGTCTGGGCATCATCTGTTGCAGCAGGATTGGTTCGGGTGGTGGCATTATTCACCGATGCCGTGAAGTGAACGGCATCGGGATTGCTTTGCCAATCCATCAGCTTTGACATATCAGCTTCCGAACTGCATCCTGCCAGGAGCAGTCCGGCTGCCCATGTGCAAAGGAGTTTTATCGTCTTGTTCATGTTCTGTCTCTTTTTGCGTTATCTTTTCACTTTCTCTCTCTGAGGATGAACTTCCTTGCCGTTGTTGACTTATTGGTCATGTTCAGCTGCAGGGTGTATTGTTTGCCGCTCTCCAACTTCATCTGTGTGCCAGTCCATTCATATTCCCTGTCGCTGGTATGCAGCACAATGTTCAAGTCGGCGGTTTGCGGAATCACTATGCAGGAATATTTGGCTACGGCTTGATTCGCTGCACTGGCTGCTGGGGTGAAATCACCCTGGGTAGGGATGATGCTGGTTGCATCTCCTTTTGCGGTAATGGTAGGAGATGCTGAGGCTAAATTGATATCAGCAGCAATCTTTGTTCCTTCTACTCTGATTCCTTGGATAGGATTTGCAGCAAGCCCCGTGGTTGCATTGAATTCGGAGCCGATGGTTACTTCGATATCAACCCGGCAGAAGGCATGATTGAATTGGATATCCAGTTTTTCTTCTTTCAGATCATTCTCCGGTACGAAATTGGTGTTATGATATAAGAGCAGGTCGTCAGCCTCAGCGGCTGTGCTCTGATCGGAGTTTACGCCATAAGTAATCGTGCCGTAGCTCTTGTTCTCTTTTGTGTACACGCCGGAGAATGTACTGGCATCCGCTGCGGGATACAGAGCCACGATTTCAACCTGGGTTGCTAAATTCTGCCACAACAGTTTGTTGCTGCAGGTCCATTCGGTGCCGCCGCTCAATGAGAAGATCTCGTTGACATAACTGTATTTATCATTCGTATTGTTCACCACAGTCAGCGAGAAATCCTTGGTCAATGCAGTAGTCGCCTCATCGCCGCGTGTCATGTCGTTGTTTACCCCGGCAGTAACACGGATGAGGTTGTCGCTAGGATAGCTGCCCGTTGCCAGTTCCTCCTGGTTGGAGCAGCTGGCAAACAGGGCGGCACCCAATGCCGTTATTGCGAAAAATTGTATTGCTTTCATCTCGCTATGTTTTTAGAGTTATGGGCGTTCCCCGTTAGGCGTTCCGCCGGATTTGGAATCCGGCGTTAAAAAATGTCCTAACCTATTTAGGCTTTGCGGATTTGCAATCCGCAGCAAAGGAGAATGCTTTCCCTTTTGTTGTGTTGGGGGGATTACAAATCCCCCGGTTTTAATAGGTCGAACCTTTTTTTACGGCGGATTTCAAATCCGCCGGGATGCCTGGCGGGGTTGCGCTCTTGGTTATTATTCTGTTATTGCATTGCCGTCTTTATCAAGAACGGTGCAATTGCCTATCTGCCATTTGGCAGGGAGATAATCTGTGTTATTTTTCAACGCAGTATAGGCAGCCTTATCTGTTACTATGAGTGTGCGGGAACTTACGGTTTCGTCGGTTCCGGCATTATCTAGCCAATAGACAAAATCGTTAGTCCACGATCCAATTTGATCGCTTGGTGCTAACATTGTGACGGTTGACAATTTTGTACAGTCAGCGAACATACTAGAATAGCAGCCTTCTGCTAATGTTGTAGCAGGCAATTCTGGGGCAGACGTGAGACTTGTACACTTAATGAACATACTAGAATAGCAGTAATCAGCTAATTTTGTAGCAGGCAATTCTGGGGTAGCCGTGAGACTTGTACACTTAATGAACATACTATTATAGCAGTCATCTGCTAATGCTGTAGCAGGCAATTCTGGGGCAGAGGTTAATACAGCGCAATTTTTGAACAAAGAACAGAATCTGGCATATTGGGTATCTACTGTACTATAGTTTTTCCAGTCCAGCAGCGTGCGGATGTCGCCTGTGCATGCTACATTCACATTTTTATCAGTAAATGTGATGGTTGAAGATGCATCCCATGTAGACGCAGTTCCATTAATGTTCGTGCCACGCAAGAAAAGGCTACCCTTTTCACCTCCAAACTCTACTTCCTTATCTTTCTCAACGGCAGTCCATTCGTTACCATCAAGAGAATACTCAAGCTTATCGATGGCATAGTTGCCTGAGGTTGTCATCTTAAACGTTTGAGCAGCATCTGCCGTAAAGGTGACGTATGGGGTAAATTCCGCTTTACCGCCATCAATCTTATCAGTTCCCCATTCAGCCACAGTAACATTACCTATAGTCACCTTATTCTTACCCACAATAAGATTGTAGGTATAGCTCTTGCCGGCTTCCAATGTTCCTGTCTTGACAACAAGCGGAGTTTCGGCGGATTCATCAGTAGTGAAATAGAGCTTTCCCTCTACTTCTCCAGGCGCAACCAGGGCAGTATAGGTTGTGCCTTTTCCACCCTCGCCATTCTGCAAAGGCTTGATGTTGATGATAGTGGTTTCGTTAGTATCAGTAGATGCCTTGCTTGCGATACGGATATGGTTGACCTTGGTGGTGTTGGTATCAAACTGGTCGTTGAAACTCTGGATGTTGAGAATCAGACGGGCAGTCTTGCGCACCAATGTCACATCAAGCTGGCGGCTATCAGGAATTTTAGTAAGGGTGGTTACTTCTGCCTTCATATAATCTGATTTCGCAATCTCCGTTTCATTGCTCTGGTCTTCCTGGATATAGCCTTTGCTGAAGGAATTCTTGCCATCAGCAGGATACCAGCACTGGAATTTGAGGTCACTCTTGTCCCATACCAGATAACTTCCATTACCTGGCTGCCAGTCGTTGGTGCCTTTATTGTAGGTATAGGTGATCGATGTGCCATTGTTGCTGACACCCATCACATCACCAGTATTAAAACTCGTCTGTCCGGCTTCATCTGCTGCAGCCGGATTGCTTCGGGTGAAGATGCTGCCCACCGAAGCCGAAACGTGAACGGCATTCGGGTCGCTGAGCCATGTATTACTGTTGTCGGAATCTGTAGCGCAGCCAGCCAGCAATAAGCCGGCTGTTGCTACAAGACCCAATATCTTCTGATATTTCATAGACGTTCTATTTTAAGTTCATATTCTTTAATCTGTCTCAAGAGGCTTGTCACTAGTGATTTCTGTCCATGGAGTAGCGGTGATGCTGCCACCCTTCAACAATACCACATCATTACCCATGGTAAGATTGAGGGTATATCTGTAGCCGCTCTGCAGGGTAATCTCTTTATCTGAAGTCCATTCATAGAGCTTGCCGGCTGTCTTCAAAGACACCTTGAAGGTGTTGGCTGCTACATTCTGCGGAATGACTATGCAAGAGAAGTGTGATTTGGCGTTAGTTTCTGCATTTGCAGCCTTGTCGAAGGTACCTTTGGTGGTGATGATTTTGGCAGCAGTAGCTGTTTCGCTGGCTGTTACGATGTTAGCAGCGTTTGTAACATTTACATTCGCCTCAATTTTTGTTCCTTCTAAGGTCACCTCTGTGATAGGAGATGTTGTTGGAATATCAGGCTTATTGAGCTCGGTTCCCAAAGTCACGTTGATGTCAATCATACAGAAAGCATGGTTGAACTGGATTTTCAGCTTCCCTTTGTCGAGACTTTCGCCAGGGTTGAAGTCTTTTGCATAATAGTACAGCAAGTCGTTATTGGCAGACGATGTAGACTGGTCGTCAGCCACGCTATAAGCTATAGGCTGGATACTTCCATTAGCATAAACACCATTGAATTTGCCTTGTTGAGACGGAGCAAAAGCCACGATATCTACAAGAGCATCGGATTTCTGCCAAAGCAGAGTCTCTGAGCAAGCCCAGTCGCCAGAACTCTTAGAGAACACCTTATCTGTATAGGTATATTTCGGTGCATTCTTGTTCACGATGGTCAGGGAGAAGTCATTTTTCATTTCTGTACCTGCTCCCTCAGCACGAGTCTTGGCATTGTTCACTCCTGCAGTAACGCGGATGATGTTATCACTAGGATAATTGCTCTGTGACAGTTCGTCCTCGTTAGAGCAACTGGTAATCATGGCTGCAGCCATGGCTGTTATTGCGAAAAATTTGATTACTTTCATAATCGTTCTATTTTTAATGTTATGTTATAATCTTATCTATCTGAAAAAACTCCGATTTTAATCTAAAGCCTCGCCACCGAAGGTACTACCCTCTGTCCAATTAGAAATCTTCACTTCGTCGAGAATCACCTGGTTACGTCCTACCTCCAGGTTGATGGTGGTAATCTTGCCACTCTCAAACTTGAAAGGTGTACCGTTGTCGTAGATGAAGTCCTTGCCACCAATAGTGATGATAATCTTCTGAACACCATCCTGCGGGATGATGATGGAAGCATATTTCTTGTTGGCAGTTAAAACCGGCATATCGAAGTCAGCTTTATCTTCTGCTACAGCAGATGGGGTGACCACCTTGGTGAGATAATTGACGGTTGCTTTTTTTGCGGCATTGACTACAGCTACCTTATCTACGGTAGGTCCCTCTGTTCCCCATTGATTCTTATAGGCAAGGTTCACCACAAGTTTAGCCATCACATGGGTAAAGGTAAGAGGTACTGTCTGTTGGGCATCGGCACTATAGGATAAGCCGTCTGGGTTGACAGCCACCAAGAGGTCGCTTTCAGTTTGCTTATTTGCATCGAATGTATATTCTCCAGCGGTAAGGTCGGATATTGCTGCTGTAGGATAGACACCGATGAAATAATGCTTGTCACGGTTGTTCTTCCACAGCATCTGTGGAGTGGATACCCATGAACCGTTAGTCAACTTGTTGATGGCGTTGTTCACTACTCGTTCGCTTGTCTCAGGGGCTACAGTCGGGGCACCAGTCCAGGCATACACGCTGATTTCATCACCCTCCTCAAAGGCTTGACCGCCTTTCGCATCTGTGGCTACACGTGTCATATTGTCGATACTGGTAGAAACGGTGATGTACTTGGAGGTCTCGCTTCCGATACCATTCTCGTTGTCAGAACAACTGCCCAATGTCAAAGCCATTGTCATCAGGGCAAAGAGATAAGTTTTCTTTTTCATTGTCTTTTACTATTTTTATGTTTATATTCTTGTTTTGATTCTTGCTTAAATGAGAGGATCGCTTAATCTTCAGGATTCAGAATTTCACCACGATATACCCAGCCTTCAGTCCAGTCATCTATCTTCATACTCGTAAGATACATGTAAGGTTTCATCTCCTCGTATTTCAAGTTTATCTGGTACTTGCCGCCAGACTTCATGATTGGGGCTTCGATGTCGTAGTTGCTAACAGTTCCATTAGGAGCAATCAGCTGTATAAACAGCCGGGTGGTAAGAAAGCCATTGGCGGTCGGCATCAAGCGCAAGGTTTCTGTTATCAACCTCTTGTCTTGCGCTGCGATTCCCAAAGGTATGTCACATTCTTCCTTTGTATAGGTGGTAGTCCCGAATGTTCCATCCTCATTTTTATGCAAGGGCAGGAGTCCAGTTGCGCCATTCAGAACCTTACCGCTTATTGCTGTATTTTCAGGTACACCTTCAATGATGATGGTCAATTCTGCAAGCATACGGTGCATCGCATCTTTTATGACATAACTGACATTTGATTTTTCTATAACGATGTCCGTAACACCATAATAGCCATGGTCGGGAGAGGCACTTGGATTGGACAATCCAAACATGAGTTGGTTCATATTGAGGGTTGCTCTTGTAGCCTCACCTATCGTAAACGGCTCTGTGAGATTTGTGGCAGCCAAAATGCGATATGCCCCTTGTGGAAGAGCGAAGCGTTGGCTTGCTACCTCCTGCGCACTGCCATAATGTTTTTCCTCCACAAGCGAACCGTCATCGGCATTGAATATCCAGAGCTTCACGTCCTTCACTTCCGTACCTTGGTCGGCTTCATCTGCCCAAGTGAGCAATACTGACAAGCCTCCATCCGCTTCGCCATCATGTACATCATGATCGCAACTTGCCAACAGGCATGGGACGCATAACAGCACCCATAACCAAATATTAAATCTTCTTTTTGCTTTCATTTTCTCCAGCAACCGATTTTTTGTTGTCAAATAATTTGTCATATCATTCATTTGTTTTTAATCGTAAAAGTAAGGAACTATCTCCAATTACAGGACAAGAATCCACCATAAAGCTAATTCATCCATTCTATCCGAAACTCACTCCAGGAAATACAAGAGGTTTGTCAGGAAGATAAATATGGATGCAAAGAACAAATATATATAAAAGCGTTCCCTCTTGATGAAATCGCAGAAGCTATAGCGAGCCTTCCAATGATTCTCAAGATACATCCTGTACTCATGTATCATGGCATATCCCAAGATAATACCTAATATGAGTACAAACACCCCGATGATGATCAGGGCTAATTCAATCCTTGGCATTGTTTCTATTACTTCTTTCATTTTGCAAATATAGTGAATTTTTCCGAAAGAAGGGGCATTTTTTCCCTGTTCATGTGTCGCATTCATACCAAAAAGGTGTCGCATTCGTAGGAATGCGACACCTTTTTGGCTGTTTTTCGATAAAAATTTTGCTTTTTCTTTGGTATTTTACGAAAAAATGATTAAGCTCCATTTGAATCATTTTGTGCTGCATCTGTAGATTGGAAGTCTCTCCATTCTGTAGGAGAACAGCCTTCTTTTGTCTTGAAGATTCGGTAAAGATGAGTTCGACAAGAGAATCCACACTCGGCTGAAATGATGTCGTTGCTATAATCTGGATATTCCAACATCATCTTTTTGGCAGCGTTGAAACGAATCTCGCTGAGCCATATTCGAAAGTTAGAGTGCAAGCATTGGTCGAAGAACTGGCTCAGTTCGTTCTTTGAGATACAAAGCGTACGGGAAAGTGTCAGTATGTTTACATTACAGTCCTTATATCCTAAATTCGCACACCAGTCATCAAGACTCTTCTGGATGAAATCTCTGCGCTCGTCGGAAATTAACTGTAAAGATTCTATACTGCCTGCAGAATTATACTGCTTGGCAGAATGTGCCCCCCCCATACCTATATTTAGTTCTCGCTAAGGCATAGCTTTCCTCTTCCTTGTCCAGGAGTTCTTCGGTAGGGATATAACTGCTGCCGAGAGCGATAAACGTAAGATTGAAGAACAGCAGGGCAAGCAATACGGCAGGACCCACTATATATAATAAGGTGGTAGAAAAGATGGCAACTGGCATAGCGAGAACTGCGAGCCATAGAATGATTACACTTGCACGCGAATATCTTACGTAAGGCAACAAATCCGTTGCCGACATTGTCTCCAACATATTTTTACGCCTAATCATCTCCTGAATAATCATGGATATGCAATAGATGACACTTACGCAGAACAGAGCCAGCATAATATAAAGCCCTTCTCTGATATACAGGCTATGATGGAGACTGATACCCACGCAAAAGACCGCAATGATGGCAGCATAAATACCACTGCACATCAGTATCATCTTTCTGAGGTTGGAACGTGTGGTTTCTATGTTGTAGATTCCCATGGATATAAGCGAAAAACAGGGCGTATAGACGAGAATGTTAACGACAGCCCCAAGACTGTCGTCAGCAGCACGGAAGCCGAATCCCATCTGTATGACATATTGTATCGCCAGTCCTAACAAGGCGACAACAATCATCCATCGTGAACGCTCATACCGCTTGTTCTCCCATCTTACATGCAGATAAGAGACAGCCACGATGAAGGCATTGATGAGCATGAATATGAAACATGCAAACTGTAAGAGAAATAATGAATTCATACGCTTCTTATCTTATGTTTACTTTCTTTGCTATACATTATTATAATGAATACGCTTACAAAAGTACAATAATAATTTCAGATAGACATAATAAATACTCATACATTTAACGGAAGAACAGCTTTATACCTCATCTTCTTCTTCCTCTTCAGCAGAAGCGTTGGTATCCAACTTCTCATCCTTTGATATAGAGATACTACCCATTCGGGAAATCTTAAGTACCATAGGTACATATTCATCGCTGGTAACATCAGGCGACCCTACACTTGCTGCGAAGTAAAGATAATCACCTTCTGCTTTCACATACACAATACCGAGCAAAGCACCCATGTCCTGTGTATGTTTATCAATATAAGACGTGAAATCTTTCTTTGTGAAAGTACGGTTAAAGAATTCTGAGCCATCACTTCTCAATACCTTAACCGAAATTCTGTTATCATAATACTTGGTGTTTTCGTCCAACTGGAGAACCGGAAGTTCCTTGTCAGAACTACGTTTCACAACCACTTTATAATGGGAACCAACCCAGTCAGCCTCCCTGGTCTGCTCATAATCACTCATTTTCTGAGTAGCTTTATTCACAACCTTAGCCACCGGTTTAGGAGCAATAATGATATTACTCTTCTTTTTTTCAGTACAAGCCGTCAAGCTTGAAATAGCCAAAAGACCTATTAATATATAATCAATTCGTTTCATTCCGTTATTTTTTCTTACTGCAAAAGTACATTTTTCTTTTGAAATAGCCAAAGAAAAGAACCGAAATCTACATTCTGAGACCAAATCAGATGCAAAAAGGCGCCTACTTTCACAAGCAGACGCCTTAGCATACCTAAATACTAACTAATAAATTTCCTATTGAATCTTACACGATATAATAAAAGTTCAGTTTATGAATTCTAATCGTAACTTTGACGAAAGGAAAATGAAAAGGTTTAATCAAGATATAAAAAAAAGTGCTTTTTCTGCTTTTTTTTTCATTTCTTAGCAAAAGAACATCAAAAAAAACGATTTTGTTTTGTTTTTCGAACAATTTGCCGTACCTTTGCAGCATAATAAAGACATTTAGTATGAAAAAGAGGTTAATATTTATCATTTCTGTATTTTTTGCCTTCGTTTCATGTTCGCATCAGCAAACAGAAAAGAAGGAGCAAGTCATCGACACAATACCTGTGATGGTGATGCAGATACAGAAATGCAATCGCTTATATACTGCAGAAGCTCATGTTCATAAGATTATAACACATGATGACCAGCTCAATCTGAAGGGCTCACTGTTCAAGAAAGACTTTAATATTCATGTTCCCGGCTCAAACCGCAAGGTGGCCATTCCGATGGATGCGACATTAAAAGCTTATGTAGACTTTTCAGGATTCTCTGCTAAGAACGTTAACCGACAAGGTGACAAGATAGAAATCATCTTACCAGACCCAAAAGTGATACTCACCAGCAGTAAAATCAATCATGAAGGAGTAAGACAATTCGTTTCACTCACCAGAAAGAACTACAGTGATGCAGAACTGTCACAATTCGAACAACAAGGTAGGGAAAGTATCATTCGCGATATCCCGAACCTAGATATTCTTGAGCAGGCACGCCAAAGTGCAGCAAACACCCTGATTCCGATGCTACAGGACATGGGATTTGCAGAAGAGAATATCAAAATCAGTTTCAGGAAGAAATTCACTTTCAACGATCTGAAGACTCTTCTGGATAAGACAACTATCGAAAAGAATCACTAAGCGAGGAGAACAATGATATGAAAAGAATACAAATCATCGTACTATTAGCACTGATCCTTATTCTGGGTGGAGCCTTCTATTGGCTCACCAAAGACAACGAGGTCAGCGTGGTACAGGAAGATAAGACAACCCTCTCACCCACTCAGGTAGAAAGCATCGAGAATATCGGTCAATGGGAATTTCTATCTGTAAGTGATGAAGAACTGATAGATACAATACGCCGTGGCTTTTTTGGCGATGACCAACTGGTACGTATCTATTACGGAACGTTGCGCTTGGGTATCGATATGAAGGATGTAAAAGAGGGATGGCTACAAGCCAGTCAGGACAGCATCGTTTGCACTTTACCTCCTATCAAACTGCTGGACCATAACTTCATAGACGAAGCGAAGACCAAGAGTTTCTTTGAAGAAGGCAAATGGACAGGCAGCGACAGACAGGCTATGTATGAGCGTGCTTATCAAGCCATGAAGAAACGTTGCTTAAACCGCACCAATATCTATACTGCACAGGCGAATGCCAAGACTCAGTTTAGAGAGATGCTGAAAGCAATGGGATTCAAAAACGTAAAGATAGAATTTGAGAAATAACAAGGTTACTGAACTTTCGCATGTGGGGAAGTTAAGTGAAGTTAGGGAAGTTAGAAGGAAGTTAAGGGACAAATGTCCTACATTTTAAGCTAGAAGACTATTGTCTCTTAACTTCCCGAACGACCGTAGGGAGTGATAACTTCTTTAACTTCAATCAATTCCCTCACTTGCGAAACTTGAATCAGGCATAAAAAATATAGATATAAGATAAACATAAAATTTTTAAGAGATGGATGCAATAAACGATTTTTTCACCGCATTTAGTTCATTCCTTTGGGGATGGCCTATGATTATCCTGCTGTTGGGAACCCACATCTTTCTGACCATCCGCTTGCGCTTTCCACAACGCAAGATTTTCAAGGCAATCAAACTGTCTGTAAAGAAAGACAAGAATGCCACAGGAGATGTTTCACAGTTCAGAGCACTGGCAACAGCATTGGCAGCTACAATTGGTACCGGTAACATCATCGGTGTGGCTACAGCTATCGCTCTTGGCGGACCAGGAGCCGTACTCTGGTGCTGGTTAACCGGTGTCTTTGGTATTTCTACCAAATATGCCGAAGGATTACTCGCCGTAAAATATCGCGTAAAGACCAAGCGAGGCACGATGTTGGGTGGTCCTATGTATGCCCTGGAAAAAGGATTGGGCTGGAAATGGCTTGCAGTCCTGTTCGCCCTCTTTGCCGCATTGGCATCATTCGGAATCGGTAGCACGGTACAGGCAAATGCCATCTCTACCCTGGTAGAAAACCAATACGGCATTTCTCCATACATTACAGGTGCCATCGTTACGGCTTTAGGAGCAGCTGTGATTCTTGGAGGCGTGAAAAGTATCGCCAAGGTTTGCGGCATGCTGGTACCTTTCATGGCACTCTTTTATGTATTAGGCTGCATCTACATTCTCTGTGTAAATCATGCTTATTTATTGCCAGCCATCCACGTAATCTTAGACTCTGCATTCACAACAAAGGCTGCAGGTGGCGGCTTCGCTGGAAGTACCGTGATGATTGCAGCCCGCTATGGTATAGCCCGCGGATTGTTCTCGAACGAAAGTGGTCTGGGTTCGGCACCCATCGTTGCTGCAGCAGCCCAAACCCGTAACCCTGTGCGTCAAGCATTGGTTTCATCTACCGGTACCTTTTGGGATACAGTCATCATCTGTGCCCTTACAGGTCTTGTCATCACCTCAAGTATCATAGCATACCCAGACATTGACTACCATAACGGAGCAGCACTCACCAAGGCTGCCTTCAGTAAGATTCCATATATCGGAGCTCCGATATTGACCATCGGACTGGCAACATTTGCATTCAGTACGACATTGGGATGGAGTTATTATGGAGAACGGTGTGTAGAATATCTGAAAGGCAAAAAGTGGATGCTCTGTTTCCGCATAGTCTATATTGCTACTATCTTCCTGGGTAGTGTCATCAGTCTGGGACTGGTTTGGAACATTGCCGACTGCATGAATGCTTTAATGGCGATACCAAACCTTATCTCCCTGCTCTGCCTGAGTGGTATCATAGTGCATGAAACCAGAAAGTATCTGTGGAGAGACCAGTTAGATAAAGACATGGACGAAAAAGAAATAGAGGAATTAGAATAAAAGACACAGAAAGGAAATACCCTGAATGGGAGTAAAAATACAAAAGCTCGGCGTTGCATCACTGCAGACCGAGCTTTTATTATTAAATCAACAAAAACTAATAAAATATCTTTTCTAAAAACCAAAAAACCTATTCGTTATGAACTTATGGTGCAAAGATACTACAGTTTGCGCAATAAACAGCACATTTTCTGTTGATTTCTATACTTTTTATTGGGCAAACGTTTGCACAGTTTGCCCCGTCAGATTACAATTTATACTGAAGATGTTTCATTGCATGACCACCCCAAGTGGTATCATTGACATATTGGAAACCAACCTTCGTATAGAGACGCTCCGCTTTCGGATTGCCTTTATCACAAAGCAAACCTACAGCAGGAAGTCCTAATTCTCTTGCGCGAGAGATAGCAGCCTCCAACAGTTTAGATGCAATACCTTTTCCACGGTATTGGCTAGAAACAGCCAAACTATCCAAATAGAACTCACCTTCCTCTGTTTCAAGCTCCATAGCCGAATAGTCTATTCCAAAAGCCGCAATCGCTTCCTCGATAAAGCGCTTACGTAATCTTTTGACATCAGCACCATCGTATGCAACCAAGATGCCAACAAGAATGCCATCATTAGACATAGCAACTAATGTGTTCTTATAACTATACTGACTGTCCTCCATCTCTACAAGTTTAGTCATCATACGGTGAAAATCGACCAATGTATGCTGAGGACCAGCAAAATTTTGACAACACTGTACATTCATCGCCTCCATGATGAGCGATGCGATATGCGAAGCCTTGTCGGGCGTAGCCTGTTCTATTTGAATTTTCATTATACTTTTTTTATTATTGTTTTATTATTGTTATTTCTTTATCACCTGGTTTGTAGAGATATCCCACACATTGACTGGCATCTGCCTTGAAAGGTTTCCATGAAATCTGGTTCCACTGAATCTTATCAGTACTCTGAGCTACAGGCACCTGCGGAATCAAGCTGCCATCTCTAACCAGGATAACACAAGGAATCTTATGTTCAGCAACACTGATATGCTGGTATCCGCCTTCATATACCTTTCCATTCTGATAATCTATCCATTTACCTTTTGGCAGATATACCGAACGGTCTGTTCCCGATTCCAGTAATGGAGCAACCAGAATCTGTGAACCATACATATACTCATCTTCAACCAGCCATGCTCCAGCATCGTGAGGAAATTCTACAAAGAGCGCACGCACCATTGGCAAACCCTTTTCAGAGCAGTCTTTTGCCTGTGCATAAACATAAGGCATCAACTGGTATTTCATCTCCGCATTGGCCCTGAAGGCATCCGTGAAATCCTTACTGATGAGCCAAGGTTCTGTTGGAGGTGCTCCATGAGCTCTGGTATGCGAACTCAAGAAACCGAAAGGCAACCAACGGCGATAGAGATCATCAGGGCTCTGGGTTACGAAACCGCCCATATCATGACTCCAGAAAGAGAATCCACTCAATCCGAAACTCAAGCCGCCACGCAGGTCGCCCATCATGCCAACACTACCTACCTCATTCGTAGCTGCATCGCCACCCCAATGTAAAGGATAGCGCTGACTTCCAGCCCAGGCACTACGCGCCCAAATGACACCTTCCTGCTCTGGAGAATTGGCTTTTACAGCCTCCCAAAGCGCTTTATTATAGCGCAACGGATAGAGATTATGCTCATAGAAGCCTGTCTTACCACTTGCATAAAGACCATCATAAGGAGCTGCTTCACCAAAGTCACACTTAATGGCACTCACTCCCTGCTTGATGAGATGAGCTATCTTATCCTGATACCAGGTAACCGTTTTCGGATTACTCAGATCAAGAACAGCATCCTCATAGTTCAGCGTACCATTCCCATTCCGAACCGTCATACCTTCAGCTACCAGTTCCTTGAAATAGCGGTTCTTTGGAGTGAAGTAAGGCAACTGCCAGAGACAAGTATGGAATCCGTCCTTCTTCAGCGTCTTGAGCATGCCAACAGGGTCTTTGAAACGATCCTTGGCAAACTGATAATCACACTGCCAGTCTACTCCAAACCATCCTGTATCAAAGTGGATGACATCCGCCGGAATCCTATTGGCTCTCAACTGATGAGCTATTTCCAATCCCTCCTTCTGGGAGAAATAAGAGATGCGGCTCATCCAGGTACCAAAAGTCCACAGCGGCAACATTGGCGACTTACCAGTCACGTTTGTATATTCATTCAGAATCTGCTTCGGCTCACCAAAGAACACGAAGAAGTCCATTGTTTCATCACCCATAAAGAGGCGCTGGGCACCTATATAACTTGCACCGAAATCGGCAGTAGCAGGAGCCGAAGTATGCATAAAGATACCATAACCTCTATTAGAGAAATAGAAAGGCACAGGCTTGTACATGCCGTCAGTTTCTGGTCCCTGAGGATCTACAACCGACAGGTTTACCTTCTGCCCCACCTTATTCAAAGAGGTAAAGCTTTCTCCACAACCATAAATCCGTTCACCAGGCGATAGCAGGAACACAGGGTTGATGCTACGCGAATTATCAGATCCACGCTTGATGAAATTGAATGGCAAGAGTTTAACCTGTGTACTGTCATTATCAATGATATGACGGGTTTGCGTCAGAATCTTCCCATTGGCATCTTTCAGAATCAGGCGGAAAGGATACTTTTGTATTTCCAGCACACCGTTTCTGTTCTGATAGATGATACGGCTGTTATCGGCAGAAGTATTCCATCTTCCACGTGCCAGGCGAGCATCTCCATTGCCCAGACTCTCTGCAATAAACTCAGGAGAAAACATCGGATCGTTTGCTTCATCCATCTTAGGTTCAACAGGTGAAGTGAACAGCGTCACACGTAGCGTACGGTCATCTACCTTCTGAATTCTGATCTTGAGATTCGGATCATTATCATACTGGGTATCAGGAAAGTCAAGCATTTTCATGCGTACAGGCCAATAACCGTTAAGATTAAAAGCTTGGCGCGGTGCCAGACGATAGCGCTTCCAGTTGAGCAACCCCTCTCCCTTATTGAGATCGAAGCCTGTTATACTATCTGCCAGGAAATAGGTGTTGGCCAAATCGGAGAAATCGCCAGACATATCCCTAGCTTGACACTGAAGGTATTCAATACCATTGTTTGTTTGCAATTGTGCCTGTGCACTCAATGTTGCACTCATGACACTTAAAGTTAAGATTACCTTTTTCATGATTGCTGAGTTGGGTTTGATGCCCTTATGTTTTACAAAGTTACTTATTTTTTTTGATAAGAGCAAGTTTTTTATATTTTTTATTCGAAAAAGTTTTTTTATTCGAAAAAAAGATGTATCTTTGCCACAGGTTTTGAAGCTAAATTTCTATTACTAGTATAATAGAGATACCCAAATCCCTTGGGTCCCAATGCTTCAAAACCTTTTTCGTTTTTAAGAGCGAAAAAGGAATACACCGAGCTAGTGTACCCTTCTTCGCAATATAATTCCTTAATATTTTGATTTTCAAAACATTACAATAATCACAAAGCTACAGAAGCATCCTTTAAGTCTACAGCCTGTGCCTTGAGCGTTCCCTTACCTTTTATCACAACGACACATTTTCCGAAGAAAGCCTTGCGATGTGAATCGGTAAAACGCTCCAAAGAAGTCTGACAACCATTATCAGTTCCCAAAATCTTTGGCGTTTTCAGGAAACCATGACCACTTGCATCCTGTTCTCCTGAGACAGAGAAGAAAATCTGGTTATCTGCGTTCGGACAGAGATTGCCGTCTTTGTCTACCACATTCACCTCGACAAAGGTGGTCGGATCTGAAGTGCCAAAAGCCTGACAGCCCTGATAGGTCTTCTTCAACACAAGATGATGAGGAGCTCCTGCAGTTTTTATGACCTGCTCTCTAAGAACTTTACCATTCTTTCTGGCTACAACCTTTACTTCTCCCGGTTCAAAGTTTACTCGCCACATCACATGATATTCAGTACTCTTTCTGAAAGCATCGCCTTCATTCTTTGCCCCATAGACAGTCTTCTTACGGATGCCCTGACTCTTGCCATTGATAAAGAGTTCTACCTCATCGGCATGATTATAATAACACCACATGTCGATAGTCTGTCCCGGCAGCCAGTTCCAATGAGGGAAGAGATGCAGCACATCTTTCTGAGTCCACTCACTCTGATACATATAATAGCTGTCTTTTGGAAGACCCGCCAAATCAATAATGCCAAAATAACTGCTACGGGCAGGATAAGCATAAGGAGTAGGTTCACCGATATAATCGAAACCGGTCCAGATAAACTGTCCGCCCACAAAGTCGTTGTGCTTCACCACATCCCAGGTTTCTTCGTGGGTACTACTCCATGAGGCGTGGAAATTATCATAAGCCGAACACATAAACGAAGGATCGGTATAAGGCAACCACCATTCCTTTGGCGCAGTATAAATGCTGTCGCTAGGCATCATATAGTAGCCACGAGTCTGCAAGGCAGAAACACTCTCCGACAGAATGAAAGGCTTGCCAGGGAAATTCTTTGGCACATCCTTCACCCACTGATGGTGATAATTGAAACCTATAACATCAATAGCCCCACTCTTAAAGAGGTGATTCTTCGGATCAGGCTCATTACAGCCAGCAGTAACAGGGCGTGTGCCCCAAGGATCATACTCTTTCACGATTTTGGCAAGATGCCGGGTAAGAAGCGAATTGACACTCAGTTCATCACTATGTGCCAAAGTTGAAGCATCATGACCGGCATTCAGAATCAGGTTAGCCTGCTCCAGACTGAGCGTATCAGCAGCCGCATCCGACCATTGTTCGAGAACTTCATTACCGATACTCCACATAATGATACTTGGATGGTTACGGTCGCGCCTGATGAGATCTGACAGATCTTTCTTATGCCATTCATCGAAGAAACGGGCATAATCGCCATTCGATTTCTTGCGACGCCACATATCAAAACTCTCGTCCATCACGAGGAAACCCATCGAATCGCACATGTTCAGAAGTTCTGGTGCCGGAGGATTATGACTGCTTCGGATAGCGTTCACGCCCATATCGCGAAGGATGGTAAGTTTGCGATGCATCGCATCTTCATTGACAGCAGCACCCAGGCAACCGAAATCATGATGCTCACAGACACCATTAATCTTGATATTCTTGCCATTGAGGAAGAAGCCCTTCTTTGCATCAAACTTCACATCACGGAAACCGGCAGTTGTCGTAGCAACATCCACTACCTTCCCATTTACTACCAGCTCACTCTTGACAGTATAGAGATATCCCTTTCCGATGTCCCAGAGATGCGGATTCTTCACCTTGAGTTTCTGTTCCTGAACACCCTGACTCTTTGCTACAATCTTTCCTGCAGCATCATAGATGGTGTTACGAACAGAGAGTTTCATCTTTTTACCGGAAGCAGCGAAATCCACTTTCACCCTGACATCACCCTGTGGAGAAGTTGCTACATACTGTCCCCATTGAGGAATATAAGCAGATTTCATGGTTTTGGTGAGCCAGACATGGCGGTAAATACCGCAACCGGAATACCAGCGGCTGTTAGGCTGGTCGCTGTTGTCTACCTTCACAGCAATGACATTATCACCCTTCTTATTAATATAAGGTGTAAGATCATACTCGAATGTACTGTATCCATAAGGGCGGGTTCCGAGTTTATGACCATTGATATACACGGTAGAATTCATATATACTCCATCAAAGGTGATGGTAAACCGGTCATACTTTTCCTTCGGATTCACCGAGAAGTGCTTACGGTACCATCCGATGCCGCCCGGCAATGCACCACCACCGGCTCCCGAAGGATTCGAAGGAGAGAAATCGCCCTCTATCGCCCAATCGTGAGGAAGATTCAAACTTCGCCAATGTCGGTCTGAATAATCAGACTTTGACATTCCGGCACTATCTGCTAAAGTGAAAAGCCAGCCTTTATCAAAAGACTGGCGATCACGGGCGCTCAACGACTGAGCGCCCAATAGAAAGATTGCTAAAGCAAATATCTTCTTCATATTACTTCAGTTTTACAGTAACAGCCTTACCAGCATACTTCACCATCTTGCCCTTAGGCGCCTTGGCGAGGCTGATGCCCTGCTGGTTGTTATCACTAACAAGTACGATATTGAAGCGACGCTTCTGGAGCATACCATCAAAAGCACCCTTACGGGCAGCAATAGTAATGGTCTTATGAGCATCATTATACTTGAAGTCGATCATAGCATACTTACCCTTCTCGTAGTTGTAGTTGGTTCCCTCATCCTCATAGAGTGTATAAGAACCGTCCTTGCCTGCATAGACATAGAGATCGATAAGCTCAGCCTTCTTCTGATCGCTCCACTCCATCTCTGGACCCACAGGAAGAATAGAACCCTCTGGAACAAAGACTGGAATCTTATCGAAAGGCGCATCTGCTACGATTGTCTGTCCACCGGCATAGTGCTTACCTGTATAGAAATCATACCAGCCCTTCTGCTTAGGAAGATAAACATTGCGGCTGTACTTCTGATACTCGCCTACAGGACAAGCCATGAGAGCAGGACCGAACATCCACTGATCCTTGATGTCGTAAACATTATCATCGCCGTTGAAGTCCATCACCAATCCACGCATCATCGTATAGTCCTTGAAATGAACCATACCTGCCATACTGTAGAGGTAAGGCATCAGACGGTAACGGAGTTTATCGTATGCAACGATGGTTTTATAAGCAGGATGATCTGCCGGAGCAATGTTCCATACCTCACGTGTAGGCCACTGGCCATGAGTACGATAAAGAGGTACGAAGCAACCGAACTGGTTCCAACGCGCCTGCAACTCGCGCCATTCCTTCAAGTCAGCATTCTCCTTACCGGTCTTATCGAACTCCTGCTGGGCAGCAACATAACGGTTTTCTACACAGAAACCGCCCTGGTCCATTCCCCAGAAAGGCAGACCTGCCATAGAATAGTTCAAACCTGCAGTCATCTGGGCACGCATATCTTCCCAACGGGTAGCGATGTCGCCAGACCAGGTAGCCGTACTGTAGCGCTGCTCACCGGCAAAACCGGAACGGGTCAGGAGGAAAACACGCTGGTTAGGGTTCACACTGCGCTGTCCGTTATAGATAGCATCAGCATTCACGATGCTGTAAGCATTGAAATATTCGGTTGATGTACCGAGGGCAGTAGGACCGGAAAGAGCCTTGCGGTACCACATCGGGGTACAGTCGCGAACGTTTGGTTCTGATGCATCCATCCACCATGCATCGATTCCGAACTTATACTTGGTATAAAGATTCTCGTCCATCTGGCGCCAGAACATCTTGCGGGCACCATCAGAATAGGCATCATAGAATGAACCGCGGAAGCCGAGCCAGTCGTGAATATCATCCTTGATAGCCTGATGATACATCCAGCCCTTGCTGTCGAGTTCCTTATAATTCTTGACCGTATCATAGAACTTAGGCCAAACGGAAATCATGAATCTTCCGTTCATGGCATGTACGCTGTCGAGCATAGCCTGTGGGTTTGGATAGCGGGCAGCCTCAAACTCATGACTTCCCCATGAATCCAGTTTCCAGTAGTTCCAGTCCTGAACGATATTGTCTACAGGAATATGCAGGTCGCGGAACTTCTTCATGTTGTCCTCGATGTCCTTGCTGCTCTGATAGCGCTCACGGCTCTGCCAGAAACCGAGGGTCCACTTAGGATAAAGCGAAGCCTTGCCGGTAAGCGTACGGTAACCGGAAATCACCTCGTCGAGATTCTGACCGGCGATGAAATAATAGTCCATATCCGGCGACATCTCACTCCAGATGCTCAACTGGTTCTTCTCTGCCTCAGAACGAGGAGCTGCTACGCGAAGACCGCAGTAAGATACATCACCATCCGGCTGCCACTCGATACGGATAGGAGTCTTTACGCCCTTCTTGATAGGAGTTTCAAACTTATAAGAGTTCGGATTCCATGCTGTACGCCAGCGCTCAGGCACAACCAGTTTGCCATCGATATAAATCTTCATGTAGCCGGCATAATAGAGGATAAACTGATAGAAACTGTTGGTTGGAGCCTCTACATAACCCTCGTAAACCACCTTGGAACCATTCAGCGCGAAGCCCTTTGGCAGGTTCTGAATACCGCCCTTATCTGTCTTGTTGCAAATCTCAGAAGCCTCAGGCATTGCATACTCAAAATAAATGCTATCTTCGCCTCGAACAATCTTCTGACCATTCTTATCCACATAAGTACCTGTCAGCTGACCTTCCTTACCATCCTTATCATAGAGTTTGAAGGCACGGTTGAGCTGGAGATAATCTTCCGGATTACCCCAACGGCAATAAGAATAAGAATCCCAGAGGATGCCATAGTTTTTATTAGAGATGACGAAAGGCACACTCACCTTGGTGTTATACTGGAAGAGGTCTTCGTTCTTACCCTTCATGTTGAGTTCCTCACTCTGATGCTGACCGAGACCATAGAACGCCTCGTTATCAGGAGAGTTGAAGAGCGCACGCCATGACCATCCATGCTTCTGTGCTTCAGGAACCTTGGCAATGTCTACACCGATTTCACGGTCAGGCACAGTGAACGGCTTGAATGTCTTTCCGCCCTGAGCAACCTCGTTGAGAAGGACATTGTCTTTCAAGTCATAGAAAGTAATCTGACCCGTAGCCTCGTTCATGACAGCACGCATGGCTGCTGTGGTAATGATGAGATTGTCTCCCTGCTCTTCCACCTTGTAATTTGCCTTGCTGTTTTGAGGCACTATTATCAGACTCTGTTTGTTACGGAAACTCTGTTCGGCTGTAGCCTGAACACGGATAATCTTATCGCTCACCACCTGGAGGCGAATCTGACTAGGACCAAAATTCTGGTGTTGCTTCAACTGAACAGTGAGATAATTACCATTCTGGTTGAAACCTGCTGCCTGCATGCCTGTGGCACTCATCAGCAGCACTGCTGAAATCAATAATGTTTTAGTTAGTCTCATTTTATATGTTTAAAGGAAAGTTTAAAAATTTGCGGCAAAGATACGAGAAATTTCCCGTATCTTTGTGCGCAAATGTTATCTGTATATGCATTAAATGTTAACTAGAAGCGTAAACTACTCTGTTTCTGACAGATTTTTACGATATTGAGACGGCGTAACGCCATACGCGTCTTGGAAGTATTTAGTGAAATAACGTGGATTATTGAATCCCACCTTATAGGCTATTTCACTGATGTTCAAGTCGCCCGAACGCAGCAGATGCTCTGCAAATTTGATACGCTTGGTTCTAAGATACTCTGAAGGTGTAATACCCGTCAGCGAAATCATGCGCTTATATAATTGTACGCGCGAGATACGGAGATAGGTGCTCAGCGATTCTACCGATGTTTCAGGATTGCTCATATTATCGCGGATATAAGCATTAACCTCATCAATAAATTTGTGGTCGGCCTCTGTTATTACATATTCTGTGCTCACATTCTTGCGTTTCTTCAAGAGGTTCAGAATACAGAGATTCAACATATCAATATCGAATGGTTTGGCAATATACTCGTCAGCACCACACTTCATACTTTCCTTACGCTGCTCATCTCCCATACGGGCTGAGAGCATGATGAAAGGTATGGCTGTTGTTTCGTCATTGTCCTTACACATACGGCAGAGTTCGTTACCATCCATCACAGGCATCATCACGTCGCTCAGAATGATGTCAGGACGACGGTCGATAATCTTGTTCCAGGCATCCTGACCATTGACAGCCTCAACAACCGTATAGTCTGTCAATACTTCGTTCATAAACTCACGGAAGTCGTCACTGTCGTCAACGAGGAGCACTACCGGTTTCTTAATCATCGATTCTCCTGGCTGATGTACACGTTTACTCATTCCGTAGAGAACGTTCTTACCAGCATCCGGATCATCATCCTCACCCTGATGCACCGTGGTTATGATAGGTGCTGCACGTAGAGAACCGAGATGTGCCGTAGAATTGGAGGTAGTACTGCTCTCTATCGGAAGGTCTACCATAAAGATGGCTCCTCCGCTTGGATTATCTGTAACATCCACCTTACCGCCATGCAGTTCGGCAAACTTCTTCACCAGGTTCAGGCCTATTCCGCTACCGCCCTGTGGTTGCATTTCAGTACCATTAACCTGATAGAAACGCTCGAACACATGTTCCTTCTCCTTATCACTGATGCCCTTGCCGCTATCTGATACAGAGATGCGGAGCATATCAGAATCCTTGTCTCCTACACGCTGGCGGAGTGCAATACTCAGAGAAACGATGATAAATCCGCCATCTGGCGTAAACTTGTAAGCATTGCTCAGAAGGTTGTTCACGATCTTTCCTACCTTGTCAGCATCGAACGACATCTGCAGACTAGGCACCGTAGAATCGAAGGAAAGCGTTACTTTGCTGTTTGCCAAAGTACGGAATGAAGTACAGATATTGTCAACGAAGCTCACGATGTCTATACGCGACAGGGTAAGTTTCTCCTTGTTCTGGTCAATCTTGCGGAAGTCGAGAATCTGGTTTACCAGATTGAGCAAACGGGTAGCATTGCGATGAATCATCTCCAGCTTTCTGCGTTTACTTTCATCTCTTTCTTCTCTGATCATACTAACCAGCGGCGAAATAATCAGGGTGAGCGGAGTACGGAGTTCGTGGCTCACATTGGTAAAGAAGTTGAGTTTGAGTTCATTCAACTCCTTAGTCTTCTTGATACTGTCTTCCTTGCTCTGAAGTTCGAATTTAACACGTTGCTTTTCGAGCATACGTTTACGGTAGAGATAGAAAGCTACACCTATTAATATAATATATACGATAAATGCCCAGATAGAGAGATAGAAAGGCGGATGAATATGAATCTTCAGCGTGTTCACCTCTTCGCTCACACTACCATCAGCATTCACCACCTTTGCCTCCAGGACATAGCTGCCTGAAGAGAGATTGGTAAAGGTAGCCTCCGGACGTCCCTCAGGTGTCAGCATCCATTTGTCATCAAGTCCCTTCATACGATAGAGGAAACGGCAACGGGCCGGAATACTTACCTGGTCGGAAGCAAACTGTATGGTAAACGCCTTGTCCTTATAACTGAGATCCAGTTCAGGATGAGTATCGAGCGATTTTTCCAGAGGCACTCTTCCCTCAAACTCCTCACCTGCCTTCAGCGGATGATCGAAGAGTACGAAACCGCTGAACAAGACATGTGCATTTTTCTGGGCAGGAAGAATCTTGGCAGGATTGATGATATTAATACCATCCTGTCCACCGATGGCGATGGCTCCATTTCTCATCAGACAGGCAGAACGCTGGTTAAACTGGCGGCTCTGCAAGCCATCGAGCGAATTGAAGCTGATCATCGTAATGTCCCATTTGCCCTGATTGTTCTTGGTCAGCGTAACACGGGTAACGATAAATTCAGAAACCAGCCAGATGTTATGCTGCTTATCTTCGAGCACCATACAGCCTACCGTACCCTGCGTACCATTGAGGTCATTGATTGACTCCAACTGTCCTGAAGCCTCATCATACATGGTGACGCCCGCAGGCGAAGCCATCCACAAGATGCCGCGGCTATCCTTCATCATGTAATTCAGGGAAGGACTAGGGAAAGGCTGTCCATCCTTGGTTGTATTCACATTGGTTACCTTTCGGGTTCCGAAATTAAAGATAGAATAGTTCTGCGAATGACCTATCAGAATTTCATCTTTATTCGGCAGGAAGAGCGAATTGATAAAATCGCTGGTAATACCCGAATTCTGAACATTGTAGGTTGTAAACTTTCCGCTCTCAGGATTATAAATCTGGAAGCCTGAGCCCAAGGTTCCGATAATCAGGCGATGATACGGATCTTCGGCAAGACACCAGACGCTGTTATTGGCAAGTCCGCCTGGAGCTGACTGAAAACTCTTCCATCTGCCGTTTTTATATTGGGTAAGTCCACCATTGAAGGTTCCGAAATACATCGTACCATCACTCATGGTTACGCTGCTGACGATAATATCCGAAGCCAGACCGGTTTCAGCCTGTCCGAATCGCCAGCTCTGTCCGGTAAGCGGACTGTAGCATACAATACCGCTATCATTGGTTCCGCACCAGAGATTTCCATTCAGATCCTGCGTGATTGTACACACATCACCAAGCGGAATCGTTGTGAATTTCTGAGCGTCAGGCGAATAATAAGCCACGCCGTTCTTGTAACTACCTACCCAGATAGCTCCCTCATCATCCACATAAACCTTCTGCAGGGAATTGTCAACGATACTTCCCTTTGCTTCGGAATGAACATATTGACGGCAGATTTTGCGTTTGAAATCAACAAAGAAGAGACCGTTATGGTCGGAAGCCACCCAAAGATTGCCTGCCTTATCGCGGGCAATATCACGCATCAGAATACGGGTTGGGCAAGGAATATCAATGCCCATGTTTGTAAGATAAGAACGGGCATCGGTCCATTTCCCGGTCTTAGACTGATACACATAATTGGCATTGCTTACTGAAACCCAGAAACCTCCTATACCATCATAGAAAGTATAGGCACCATTATCACCGGCAGCTTTATGTTTAGCAAGGAAGGAATTGTACCAGAGAACCTTCTGTTTCTGTCCGTTGACACGGCAGATTGTACCATCATCATAGGTAATGAGCGCATCGCCGTCAACCTCGGTTATTTTACTGATATTTCCCTCTTTCAGACAGCCCGGCTGAGCCTTTTTGGTAAATTTAAAAAGGTAGGTATTCCTGGTTTTGGCATTATGATAGTAGAGTCCCTGTCCGTAGACAGCTATCCACATGTTCTTATCCTTATCTATCAGGAGTTTGTAAGGAGGTCCCTGCACATGGATGTCTTTGAGCCATTCTTCCGGTTTGCGGTCAAACTGCTCTTCATCATATTTATAGATGCTGTAACCCACAGAGGTATGCACCCAGATATTTCCATCATAGTCTTGCTGAAGTTCATCTACCGAATTGTTAGGCAGCGACTTATCATCAGTATTGCTATAATAGAAAGTTTTCATACGGAAGCCGTCAAAGCGGCACAGTCCCGACTGGGTACCGAACCAGATGTAGCCTCTGGTGTCCTTGAGGATGGCACCCACCTGACTGTTCGTTAGTCCATCATGATTGGTCAGGCTGCTGAACTCAATGTTTTCATAGGCAGCCCAAGCCCTCTCCGGCTGCATGAGCAGCAAGAGCAGAAACAGCACGATGGCATGTTTCAAGTAGTTTTGTTTTTTTATCATCATAATCGTAGGTCTAATTTACAGTTATATGAAAATAGGAATTATTTCTATAAATAGATATTATTTCACGTCGTTTTTTCAGAGCTTTCACGTATTTTCAGAATCATCGGTACCACTTTCTTATAGATTTTTTCATCTCCATTGATACTTCTCATGAGAAGATCGCAGGCTGTGGTTCCCTGTTCGTGTGCCTTGTCCATGATAGCCGAGAGTTTCGGCGTAACGAAGGCAGCAGTATCACCATCGGTAAAACCGATGATAGCAACATCCTCTGGTATTCGGAGTCCTTTTTCCTTGATAGCATCAAAGGCGGCATAGGTGATTATGTCGTTAAAGGCGAGGATGGCATCAGGTCTGTCCTCCTTTTCGAGGAGACGGAGGGTAGCGTTTCGGGCCACATCGAAATCGATTCTGTCGCAAACCACGAGGTCGCGGTCGATAGGAATGCGGTTCTCTCTCAGCGCCTCCAGATAACCGTGTTTTCTGCGGCGCACCATATCGAGATGGTTTGGACCGCCGATGAAGGCGATGCGGCGCGAACCGGTCTCTATCATATGCTGGGTAGCCTCCTGGGCGGCAACATCTCCATTGCCTACTACCTGGGAGAACTTATCTTCTAAGCAGCAACGGGCAAAGAACACCAGTGGAACGCCCATCTTATGCAACTGCTCGAAGTGAGAATAGTCAACCGTATCCTGTGCCAGGCAGGCGATGATGCCTTCTACATGCATATTCAGGAAGTTTTCTACCGCTCTCTTCTCATGCTCTGTGTTTTCGTGGCTATTGGCGCTGATTACCGAGTAGCCATTTTTTACGGCATAATCTTCTATACCATCCAGCACGGCAGCATAATAATGAGTCACCAAGTTTGGCACAATCACACCAATCACCCTAGGTGCTTCTTTTCTGAGGCTCTGTGCAAAGGGGTTTGGGCGATAATTGAGCTCCTTGGCAAGGCTTTTCACCTTTTGAGTCATCTCCTCTCCCACTTCATGGCTGTTGCGCAAGGCTCTCGATACGGTTGCGATGCTTACGCCAAGTCGGTCGGCGAGGTCTTTCAGAGATGTTCGTCGTTGTTTCATATTCAGTTTATGCTTATTATCGATATACAAATTTGTATCCACATATTCTGCATATTTTCGTCTTTTCGACTGCAAAGATAGTGAATTCTCTGCAAAGATAACAATTTATTCCGAAAGCGCAAACGTTTACGTTATTATTTTTTTGAAAAAGTTTATTTTATAAGAAAAAAACTCGTAATTTTGCAAAATGAAAAGTAATGAATAGTTGATAATAAGTTAGTTAGAAACAAGCGTGGGTTTGGAATGTCGGGAGACAATCCAAACTCTTTTTTTATGTCCCAATGCCAACAGATTACCTGCCAGAATACAAAAAACAGGATACAAAAAAAGATGAGGGCACATACAGAATACTGCCCCCATCTGATATGGTTATTTCTGCTTAAAAACAAATTTCTTCTGTCCGGGATAGTTGACGAATATCGCTACCAGCAGAGACACAATACTCTTCGGAATCATGTAATGCAGCTGAATGTGTTCGTATGCATTCAGAAATTCGGTCAGGGCGATAGTGCCGCCCGAATTGAGCATCCAGCTGATGCCCCAGATGATAAAATAGCGCCAGGCTACACTCTTTTTCTTGCTCTTGGAATCGCCGAACACATAGCGGTAATTCAGAATGCAGTTGGTAATGCCGCCACTTATCACTCCCAGCGCATTGGCAAGTCCGTAATAAATACCCACGATATCTGAGAGGAAGAATGCCAGTCCGAAGTCTATCACTGAGGCGCAGGAGGCGGTCAGTTCCGCCTTGCCGAAGGTTACGAGTTCTTCTTTAATCTTGCCCATAATCTCTTGGATTCCATAAGCAGTACGCCTACTATCGTAGTAAGAATACCCAACATGACATCAATGATATAATGATGACCGGAATAGACTGCCGTCCACCAGATTCCCAGACAGATGCAGGCAAAGAGCACCACCGTATACCAGCGTTTACGGCTCATCACAGCATAAATCGTGGTGAGGAACATATAGGCAGCATGCAGACTCGGCACGGCAGCAAAGACATTGGCATTCTTGCCGTAGAGTCCGTGGAACACTTGCAGTCCGGTCATTTCGTCCCATCTGCCCAGACCAGCCACATTGCCCGGTGTATTGAGCACAGCCTTGAAGCCATAGTTCATCGCATACCAAGGCGGAGCTGCCGGATAGATGTAGTAGCCGATGAAGCCGATGACATTCACCAGCAGGAAAGCCCAGGAGAAACGCTTGAACCAGTTAAGCTGTTTCGTAAGATACAGATAAAGGGCAAAGGCGATAGGCACCGGAACCCAGCAGAGATAGAAGATGCCTGCCCAGAAATCAGCAAAACCGCAATGGTGAACCTTGAAGTATTCGCCCGGAATCATCAGCTGGGTATGGTCGGCTACAGCCTGCAACTCTGCGCTGGATGAAGCAGCAATGCCGAAGAGCGACTTTTCTGCATGATAGAGATTCGCCACATCAATATCGTTCACCATATAGTTAGGATAAAGGCGCATCGAATCGTAGATGATTCCAAAGAGGAACCAAGGCAGAAAATAGAAGGCAAAACGGCGTGTCTTCTTCCAGGCTGCGAGTACCGCCAGGAGGATAATCAGATAGATACTAAACACTTTTTTCTACTTTTTTATTGATAGAACTTGAGTTTATTATTTATGAGCGTTCATCACAACATAACAATGCCAGATGCGCCAGAAAGCGGTGATGTTTGCCAGAACGGCAATCAGAATCATTCCGCCAGCCAGCCACCAGATATTGCCTGTAAAACCGGTAATCATCGCAGTAACAGCGGTAACTACAACGCGCTCAGGACGCTGCATGAAACCTACCTTGCACTCAATATCCAAGCCCTCAGCACGGGCGCGGACATAACTTACCATCACAGAACCGATCATCGCTGCAAAGGTAACTACGCTCATCCAGAACCAGATCATATCGCCCTGCATACGTACGAAGATGAGGCAGATGCCAAAGAGACTTACCAGTTCGCTGTAGCGGTCGAGTGTAGAATCCCAGAGTGCACCGAAGAGACTGCTCTTGCCGCTCACACGTGCCAGACGGCCATCCATCATATCGAAGAGACCGGCTGCAAGGATGATGAATCCACCCCATCCTACAGTAACCATGCAAGATGCATAATCAGCCTGCTCAGTTCCGAGCATCCATGCAGCATCGAGGAAGAAACCGGCTGCCACAATATTGCCCAGGAATCCTACGAAGGTGACAATGTTAGGAGTAATACCTACTGCTATCATCCCCTTGATAAGTGGATTGATGATGGCATAGATAACTTTTTGTAAGAAATCTCTATAATTCATATTTTAATCTATTTTTTATTGTCTGTTTAAGAAATGTCTGTTTAAGAAATGTCTGCTTAAGAATTTGTCTGCTTTAAGAAATGCCAGACTAGATGATTCCAGCCGAAACCAGTATGATTTTGATGATGATTAAAGAAACGGCTGCGTAGAGGCCGCCCAGCAAATCATCAGCCATCACGTAGAAGGCACCCTGCCTGTTATCCAGTTTCTTGATGCCCAGCGGTTTCACCATATCAAAGAAGCGGAAGAGAACAAGTGCCACCAATGCCCACCACCAGGCATCTTTCACCTCGCCCTGAGCCGTGAGCGGAGTCAGCAACGACAGGGGAATCCACACGCCAGCCATCTCATCTATCACCACACGGCTGGGATCCTCGCCCCAGTAAGGCTGCAACTGAGCTGTTGCCCAAGTGCCCAGAATGGTGGAAACAATGACGAGAAAGAAGGTGATGCTCTGCAGACTCTCGCCCGTAATGCCGAGTCCGTAAGCCAGGACTGCCCAGATGAGGGTTGCCAATACGGAACCTGCCGTTCCCGGTCCCCAAGGCCAGAAGCCACTGCCGAAACCGGTGCCTATGATGACGGGCAGCAAAGGAGGCCGCTCGTCGGTAAGATTTCCCTTGTTATTCATTCGCTTGATGTTTAATAAGCCCGCTGAAGGGCGTTACTTCTTTAAATTTCAGTGTGCAAAATTACGCTAAAAAATTAAATTAACCAAATAGTTTTCTCATATTTTTCTGAAATTCATCATATATTGAGAGATAAACAGGTGAAATAGAGCAATATGAAGGAGGTTTATACCACTTAGGCTCGCACGGCGAAGAGCTAGAACAGGCAGCAGAAGGAACTCAGAAGGAACTGTATGGAAGCCTTTTTCTGAAAATCTCATAAAAAACTGAAATAATGAATAGGTTTTTGCGTCTATTTACGAATAATGTTATAACTTTGCATCCTGAAAAGATTAAATCATGGGCGGAGAGCCCCTATATATAATAAGGTATAAAAAATGAAAGGTATTAAAAAGTTGTATTTTACGGTCATCCTTCTGATGATTTCTACGCTTCAGATGATGGCTCAGCAGAAGATAACAGGTCGTGTCATTGATGACGACGGTTTTGCCGTACCGTATGCAAGCGTGCAATACAAAGGACATAAAATTGCGGTTTCCAGCAACGGAGAAGGTAAGTTTACCATTGACAAGAAGCCGGGACTCATGCTCACCGCAAGCGCACTGAGCTACAAGAGTACATCGGTAAAGGTAGACGAGAAGACCAACTTCCTGGAAATCAAACTGAAAGACGATACTCACAAACTTACCGAAGTGGTGGTAAAATCGAAAAAAGGCCGCTACAAACGTAAGGATAATCCTGCCGTAGAACTGATGCGGCGCGTGATTGCTGCCAAGAAAAAGAGCGATCTGAGCAATCACGACTATGTGCAATATGATAAGTATCAGAAGATTACGCTCGCGCTCAACGACCTGAAGAAAGAACAGCTCGAAAGCAAGTTCTTCCAGCGCCGCCAGTATCTCCTCGACCAGGTAGAAACCTCTCCATACAACGGAAAGCTCACCCTGCCTGTCAGCATCGACGAAACGGTTTCACAGCATATTTACCGCAAAGATCCGAAGACCGAAAAGGACATCATCAAGGGTCAGCAGAGCAATGGAATCGGACAGGTAATCCAGACCGGAGAGATTCTCAACACCGCCCTGAAAGAGGTGTTCACCGATGTGGACATCTACGATGATTACGTGCGCCTGCTGCAGTATCCCTTCCCATCTCCTATCGGCAAAACTGCCATCAGCTTCTACCATTATTACATCGAAGATACGGTGTATGTGGAAAGAGACCTCTGCTACCATCTGCAGTTTATCCCAGCCAACAGCCAGGACTTCGGATTCCGAGGCGAACTCTATGTGCTTGCCGACAGCAGCCTGCACGTGAAGAAATGTAACCTCTACATGCCTCACAACAGCGATGTAAACTGGGTTACTGACATGAAGATTGAACAGGAGTACACCAAGCTCGACAACGGCGAGTGGGTGCTCTCTAAAGACGATATGATAGCCGAACTGCACGTCAACAAGCTCCTTCAGGACCTGCTGGTGGTGCGAAATACGCGAATCACCGATTATGCCTTCGATGCCTTGCCGAAGCAGCTCTTCAAGGGCAAGGCGAAGATCAGGCACGATATGGATGCGATGAACCGCGATGAGGCTTACTGGAACAAATACCGGCAGGTGGGCCTCACGAAGAGTGAATCGTCGATGGACAGCTTTATCCACCGCATGGAGAACTCCAAGGGATTCAAATACATCATCTTCGGTGTGAGAGCCCTGATGGAGAACTATGTGGAAGTGGCTCATACCAAGGGCAAGAAGATAACGGTGAAAGACAGTCTGGGTGTTGAAAGAGACAGCATCATCAACGACCGCCGCAGCCTCTTCGACCTCGGACCTATCAACACGTTCCTCTCCAACAACTACGTAGACGGTGTGCGCCTGCGTCTGGCGGGCAGAACGATGGCAGCCCTCAACCCCCACTTCTTCTGGGATGGTTACGGCGCCTACGGTCTGAAGAGCAACAAGTGGTATTACGGCCATGTGCTCACCTATTCGTTCAACAAGAAGAAGAACAGTCCGTTCGAGTTCCCGATGCGCAAGCTTACCTTCGAGCTGGGGCATGATATTACATCTCCATCCGATGATAACCTGCTGCACAACAAGGACAACTTCTTCATGACCCTCCGTGCCACTACGCAGGACCAGATGTATCAGTATCACCGCCAGAAGGTGACCTTCACCTACGAAACCGACTGGGGGTTCCGCTTCGACACCAGCCTCCGCTGGCAGAGCAACCGCACCGTGGGCAATCTCCACTACTACAGGGTGAGCGACGGCGAGGAAATACGCAAGATACGCACCACAGAGGCAAGTGTAGGCTTAGATTACAACCCGGGTGTCACCTATGTCAACACCAAGCAGCAGCGCCTGCCTATCAACCTCGACAGTCCTGAAATCTCGCTTCGCCACACCATGGGCTTAGACGGATTCATGGGCGGCCAGTATCAGAGCAACCTCACCACGCTGGGCATTTACAAGCGCCAGTGGCTGGGAAGCTTCGGTTATATGGATTTCAACATCGTGGGCAAGGCGCAGTGGAGCAAAGTGCCTTTCACCATGCTCATCCAGCCACCGGTCAACCTCTCTATCTTCGAGCAGGAGGCAACCATCAGCATGATGAAGGACTGGGAGTTCCTGAGCGACCGCCAGCTGTTCTGGTCAGTAGCCTGGGATATGAACGGCAAGTTGCTCAACCGCATTCCGCTCATCAAGAAGCTGAAGTGGCGTGAATATGTAGCCATCAAGGGTGTTTGGGGCGATTTGACCAGCAAGAACGACCCGAGCAAGAACCTCAATGATGAGAAGCTCTTCAAATTCCCTACCAACTCCTATACCTTTGGCAAGACGCCATACTGGGAGTTTGTAGCCGGCGTGCACAACATCTTCAAGTTCTTCGGAATAGATTATGTTCGCCGCCTCAACTATTATGACCATGCAAACATCTCAAAATGGGGTATCCGTATGGGCTTCCTCATGTCATTCTAATAAGAAAAAAGATGCCTTGATGCAGTATTTTTACTGCATCAAGGCATCTGCGTACATATATAAACAACATATAAGAGAGTAAACACAATGAAGATTCTATTAGCAGACAAACAGGACATCACAAGAGCCGGATTGAGCTATGTGATCAGTAAGATGGAGGGGGTAGAAACCCAAACTGTCGAAGACAAGGCAGACCTGATGCTTGCCTTAAGGGAGAATGAGGATACGGTCGTAATACTCGACTACACCCTTTTCGACATCAATGATGCTGACGAGTTACTTATTTTAAACCAGCGTTTCCCATACACGCGCTGGCTACTGTTCAGTGAGGATCTGAGTGCCGATTTCGTTAAGATTCTCATCGCCAGCAGTACGCAGTTCAGCGTATTACTGAAGGAGTGTTCGCTAATGGAAATCAAGGAGGCGATACGTTTCTGTGTGGCAAGCAACCGTTTTGTCTGCCAGCGCATGATGGAGGTTCTTCTGGCTCCGAAACAGGAGGAGCAGGAGAAAATCAACCTCACCAAGACCGAGACAGAGATTCTGAAGGACATTGCGCTGGGAATGACGACGAAAGAAATAGCCGAGAAGCGCTTTTCCAGCTTCCATACGGTCAATACCCACCGCAAGAACATCTTCCGCAAGTTGGGCGTAAACAACGTTCACGAGGCTACGAAATATGCGCTGAGAGCCGGTTTGGTTGATTCGGCAGAATATTATATTTAACTATTAACTTTTCATTGGGGGGTTAACAGGGTTAACAGTTAACAGCTGTTTTTTGCATGGTCCCCCTCGCGTACCTTATTATATAATAATATATATATACTTATTTTTATATAAG
>OJJU01000095.1_pt1 | contig 38305 bp, 35 predicted proteins | sample 1596141 | NCBI WGS metagenome assembly OJJU01 (sample SAMEA4350150, study PRJEB24818) | metagenome | biome: human; feature: gut; material: faeces | place: Denmark | collected 2013-09
GTAGTACCTTTGCACACATTAAACAATAACTGTTATGATATACCATTCATAACAGTTATTGTTTAATGTGTGCAAAGGTACTACAAAACATCGAAAATACGAAGAATTTGCCCGAAAACATCGTGTTTTGGATGAAAAAAAGTCTGTTTTGAGAGCTTTATGCCACTTTTTTGCATAAAAAGTAAAAATAATTAGGAAAAAATTTGGTGGTTTCAAAAAATAGTAGTACCTTTGCACTCGCTTTTACGAAATGGATGCACCCTTAGCTCAGTTGGTAGAGCAACTGACTCTTAATCAGTGGGTCTAGGGTTCGAATCCCTAAGGGTGTACAAACAGAAAACTCCGAGGAACTTTTGTTCTTCGGAGTTTTTTTATTTTCAGCGATGCTTCTTGTTTTAAATAAGCATTGCTTCTTGTTTTGAATAAGCATTGCTTTCAGCGATGCTTCTTCCTACACTCAGGGCATTCCCCTTTGATGACGAACGAAACAGAGTGGGGGAAGAAACCTTCGGGCAACTGGAAACTCGGAATATTGATGTCTTCCATACAGAAAGAACGCTGGCAGGATTCGCAATAAAAATGAATATGACCATCGTGATGATCACATGCACCGTCCTCTTCGCATATCTCGTAATTCAAGATGCCGCGTCCGTCTTCAAAAGCATGAACCACATCATGCTCAAGAAAAAGCGTAAGCACACGGAAGATGCTCGACTTGTCCATCGTCACCATCTTTCTTTCCAGCATGCTGAGGCTCTGGGGATGAGAGTCGCTCTTCAAAGCTTTTATCACGAGTATACGGTTGGCTGTCGGTTTGATACCCTTTGCCTCCAATTTTTGGATAATATCTTCTGTTTCCACCTTTTATATATATGTATTTGTTATTATTTTATCTATCTAGGTGCAAAGATACGAAATATAATAAGATATTTGCGCTTTTTTATTATAAATATTTGCTTTTTTCTTCTTTATGTTCTCTATTCTCTATTTTTTGAAGTACCTTTGCACTTAAGAATGCAGAATAAGAATTTATAAAAGAGATAACAATGAATCAGAAAACTTTTAGAAACCGAATGAGCAGCGTGAAGTCTGCCTTCGGACTGATGCTGCTTTTGTTGATTCTGCCTTTGCAGATATTGGCGGCAGAATTAGGAGAGGCTGGTAAGCGATTGGCAGCTTTGCCAGGAGTAAGTGATGTGGAAACACTGAAGAGTACACATTTCCCGGAGAAATATGTGTTCTTCATCAAGCAGCAATTGGATGGCAAGGATGCTTCCAAGGGTACCTTTGAACAGAGAGTGGTTCTTTGCCATCGTGGATTCGACCGTCCTACCGTTCTCGTGACAGAAGGATATGATGCCAACTATGCCTTGCGTGAGGGATATATCGAGGAACTTTCCAAACTCTTCGATACCAATATCATCACCGTGGAGTATCGCTATTTCGATAAGTCGATGCCTAATCCTTGTAACTGGGATTACCTTACCGTAGAAAATTCGCTTTACGACCTGCATCATGTGAACAAAACCTTGCATGCGATGTATAAGGGCAAGTGGATTGCTACCGGTATCAGCAAGGGTGGACAGACAACAATGTTCTATCGTTCTTATTTTCCTGATGATGTAGACATTTCTGTACCATACGTGGCACCGCTCAATAAGGGTGTAGAGGATGGCAGACATGAGAAGTTCCTGCAGTATGAGGTATCCACAAAGGAGAACAGACAGAAGGTGCTCAATTTCCAGTTGCTTCTCTTTAAGCGCAAGGCTGCCTTGTTGCCAATGTTCGAGAAGTATTGCAATGAGAAGAAGTATGTCTTTAATGCTCCATTGCCTGAGATTTTCGACTTCTCGGTATTTGAATATGCTTTCGCTTTCTGGCAGTGGGGTGAGGATATCAATCAGATTCCTGCTAGTGATACGGATGACAAGAAGGTGTTTGATTATTGGATCAATATGTGTGAGCCAAGCTATTTCACCAATTATAATGCTACCGCTTCGTTTGATGTGCAGGCTGCAAGAGAGTTGGGATATTATGGCTATTATACCAAACCGTTCAAGAAATATCTCAGCATCAAGACGGCTAAGGGATATCTGAAGCGATTGATGGTTCCAAAGGGTGCTGAGAATGTGAAGTTCTCGCCAGCGCTTTACAATCATACTGTCGACTTCCTGACCAAGAACGATCCGAAGATGGTATATATCTATGGTGACATTGACCCATGGGGAGCATCCGGTATCTACGGTTTGCCGTTCACCAAGAACAAGAAGAACCTGCATGTATATATGTGTCCTGGTGGTTCGCACAAGGCTCGCATCCTTTCATTCCCTGAGCCAACAAGACAGGAAATCATCAACTTGATTAGTGGATGGTTAAAGGAATAAGTCTTACGCGAAAAAGTTTTTTTTCTCGAAAAAAGTCTCAAAGTCTCATTTTCTGTTGAAAATATAGACTTAAAGGCTTGATAGATAGTAAGATAACAAAATGATACTTCTCGGTTTTAGAGCCGAGAAGTATCATTAAAGTATCATAGAAGTATCATGATTTTCACTTTTTCTTTACAAGGTGCTTCGTTTTTTATTCTTTTTTACTTCTTTTTTACTTCGTTTTTGATGTTTAAAATCAAAATAACAATCAATCAACTCACCGGCAATGAGTGCCCAAATTTAGGCTCCAAATTTGGGCACTCGATGCCCGCGGCACAGGCAATCAGTGCCCATTACTTGTTCTCTCGATGCCCACCACTTGGTCCCTGAGTGCCCGTCTGATGGGTACAGATAGACCGCTTAACGGGCTGTGACAGACCTCCTTATGGTCATTATTCCTATTCCTACTTGTCAGTTTTTTACCTTATTCCTAGTTTGTATTGACATACTTTATAAACTGGAAAAGTAGACACTATCAGTTTTATAAAACTGAAATACTAGACACTTCTAGAAAGGTTAGATTTTAGTGAAGTCAATCTCATCAGAGAAGTGCTCGAACTCAACATCCTTATATCCGTATCGAGCGAAGAGTTGCTTGATATATTTCTGCTGTTCCGGCAAGAGTTTGAGTTGTCCCAGTTTGTATCGATAGTATTGTCCTTTGCTGCCGAGGTAGTCTCTCATTTCGGCGCGCAAGGAAGGAGCGTCTTTCACTTTCATTTCAGCAAAGAGTTTGTCGAATCCCCATGCCATTTTCACGACACGGAGTGGTGCGAAGTACTTGCATTTCCCGTTTTTGAGAGCATTAGGGAAGATGGCGTCTCCTCTATCAGTCTCCTCGTTTTTGTAGAGTGCAGAGAGATAGTGTATGCATTTGTCTTTCATCGGACATGGTTCGGTGAAGCAATAGGTGATGTTGCTAGGTACGTTTCCGTACTTAAAAGCCTTTTTCAATAATTCCTTTTCATCCATGTTTCGTAAGTATTTAAATAAATAACTTTCTCTCTCAACGCAGAAAAAGTGTATTTATTGCCTTGAGCATGAGTGTTTTATCTTTTTTCTATTTCCTATGAGCATAAGTATTTTATCTTTTTCCCCATGAGCATGAGTATTTTATCTTTTTTCATGCTTATTTTAAACATATTTCGGCATATTTTTCTAGCACCAAGCCCGATTTTGATGATACTTCTCCTTGATTTATGATACTTCGATGATACTTCTCCCTCCATTTTTAGAGAAGTCTCATTTTGCTAAAGTGTTGAATTTTAATAACATAATCCTATATTTTGGTCGAAGAATGATACTTTGAGACTTTTTCGAGAAAAAACTTTTTTGCGTGAGCATGTTTGATGTTGCCATTTATCGCCTTGTTGACAGGATTCTTCTGGTTTTACTTCCGCATTTTGATGGGTTTGGCTTCTTTTTCTGCAAAAAAACAAAAATAATCTAAGATTAGCGCACGTATTTCAGAAATTATTATTATTTTTGCAATTGCATTCTACCGCAGAAAGCCCGAAGGGCTGAGCGGGTGGGTGTGACTTATATAAAATAGAGCGTTTGCTTACGCTCATCTGCGCAATCGTAAACTTCGCAACTTTACAAGCTGTTAGCAGATGTGGCAATGAGTGAATGCTCACGGTAGGTGTATTTTATATCCTGCTGCGAATCGACGTATATATACTGTAGCTCTATGTTATGGTATCATGTTCGTCATATATATTCGTATGCGGAATTTCATATACCATAGCGTGGGCTTTCTGCATTGTCCGTCTCAACAGCAAGGGCAGTGCGAAGGCCTACGATTGGGGATGGACGAGGCGAATCCCCACGCTCCTTTTTATAGAAGTAAAAACTAATTTATTGAAGTTTTCCGATTCTTGGGGATTCTATCGGAGTTTAAAGTGATAGAAACAATATGCCTTCACCTTTTGCTAGAGTAGTATGGAATAAGTTTGAAGCAGCTTTACTTGTGGACACTTATGAAAAAGTGGCCAAAGGTGAATTGGTACGCAAAGTTGCAGTTGCCAAGCTATCTAAACGCCTTCGATATCGAAAGATAAAGAATGGAATCGAAGTAAATGAAAAGTATAGGAACGAGAATGGTATTCAGCTTCAATTGTCTATAATGGAAAATATCTTAACTCATGGTGAGAAAGGATTGGCCTCTCATTCTCGTCTTTTTGAAGATGTTGCTCAACTTGCAACTGAAAATCATGATGAATATATAGAATTGCTTCATGAGGCGATTCAAATGTATCCCGAACCATTGGACACAGAAGGAAAGCAACTGGAAGTATCTTTAGAACAACCAAAGCTTGTAGAAGAATCTGTTCCGCAAGATAATTTGTTAGTGAATAGAGTAAAGAAAGTGCTTTCGAAAAAGTTCCAAAAAGGCATACGTTTAAACTCTGCCATTGACAAAAAGCGTTTTTATAAGAGTTATGAGGAGATTATTGGATCTTCTTTGGAGATTGCAGATGATGATTTCTTCAATATTGTGACTTCTTGTGGAATAGAGTCTGATGGAAAGATATATGTAGCTTCAGAGTTGATTCCTTCTGATTTACAAGATGAGATAGATTCTTTTATTGATGAGACAATAGAATCAGGCAAAGAATTTGTTTTTTATGAAAGTCTATTTCGTCACTTCAAAGAGGAGTTGCTGGATACCCTTATTGCCAATGTGCCAATGTTATGTACTTGGTTACAATACAAATATGAAAAGGAATTTTACTTTGATAAAGAGTATATGACTCGTGATCGCTATATCGATATTGATATAGATCATGAGGTTATATCATACATGCGTGAGCAATGGCAAGTGAAAAGTGAAGATGAGGTTGTTAAGGCCTTGGATTATCTTCCTGAAGATTCTGTTAGGGCAGCTTTCAATCGCAATACAAACGTACTGATTGCCGCAACTCGTGGAATGCGATTCCATATAGATAAGTTTGAGGTAAGTGAAGAAGAGTTGAATGATATAATCTTAATTATTGAAACGACGATAGAAAAATTCCAATTTATTGGAGCAGACGAACTCTTTGATTGCATTCATCAAAATCTTCCTCAGCTGATAAATAATAATTCTGATATTCCAGAACTTGGAATCAGAAAGGCTTTAGCTGTGCTGTTAGCTGATAAGTTTGATTTTAATAATGCTGTAATAAGCAAGAAGGGGGTTAAGTTATCTGCGCGAGAAGCTTTACTTGCTTTTGCCAAGAGTCATGAGGAGTTTACTTTGGAAGAAGTTGATAAACTCGCGCAGTCTTTGGGTACCGTTATAAACTATCACTTAGAGCCATTGTTGGAATATTGTATTCGCATCAATGATAAAGAGTTTGTTGCTAAAGATAAGGTACACTTTGATGTGGACAGTATAGATAAATATATTAAGGAACATATCGATCATGAAGTATATTCGATACCACTTAAAAGTATTCGTAACTTTGCCACATTCCCAGAGTGTAATTATCCTTGGACATCACGGTTATTGGAAAGTTACTTGTTGACAGCTAGCAACCAGTTCAAATTGTATATTAGTGACTATCTGAACAAGAATAATGTATGTGGTGTTGTTTCATTTAAAGTTTCAGACTTGTCATTCAATAATTTGATAGTAATTGCTTTGGCAAAAAACAACGTGAAGTTGGCTAAGAAAGAAGCTTTAGAGTTTCTTGCAACAGAAGGATATATCGTACAAAGAAGAAATTCTGATATAGAGGAAATCCTAACAAAAGCAAGACAGCTTAGAGAAATAGATAATAGTAAACAATAAAATAATATAACGAACTATGTATTCATATACTTGGGATATAGAGACTGGAGGATTCTTACTGAATAGTACACCGTTACAATTCAGTAAGGAGCCACGTCCTGTATATAGCAAGGAACTTGATATACTGGGATTCGATAAGTACTGGAAGTATGACAAAGATGATTCTGCTCCATTGATGTGGGCAGAAGCCAACAACTATATATATAAAGGAAGAGTTGTTGCTGCAATGAAGGGAGGTTCTTTGGATAAGAAACCAGAAATAAAGATTATCGAGGAACCAGAACCATCGGGAGAGGTTTTAATGAAAGTAAACATCAAAAAGATGGTTGAAAAGAACCAAGCAATACTTCGGGCTTTGGTTCAGCAAACGATAAAGCAAATCTATAATTCTTTTGTAAAATATCGTAAGAAAGGTGTAGATGTTTTTTACGTGGCATTTAGTGGAGGTAAAGACAGTGTTGTAACGTTAGATCTTGTTCAAAAGGCATTGCCTCATAATAGTTTTAAAGTGTTGTTTGGAGATACCGGTATGGAATTTCCTGATACTTATGAGACAGTAGATTATATAGAAAAGCAATGCCAAAGGGATAATATTGCTTTCATAAGAGCAAAGTCAAAATATAAGCCAAGTGAAACATGGGCAAAGTTTGGTCCTCCTGCTACTGTAAATCGTTGGTGTTGTAGCGTTCATAAAACTGCTCCTCAAATTTTGGCTTTGAGAGAAGCTACAGGAATACATGATTTTACTGGCATGGCTTTTATTGGAGTCAGAGCGAGTGAAAGTGTTGCAAGAAGTGGTTATGACTATATCAGTTTAGGAGAAAAGCATAAGGGGCAATGGAGCTGTAACCCAATCTTGGATTGGAATTCAGCTGAACTCTATGCTTATATATATTCCGAGAATCTCTATCTGAATAAAGCATATACTAAGGGTAATAGACGAGCTGGCTGTTTAGTGTGTCCTAGAGCTGCTGAAAGAAGTGATTATTTTGCCCGTAAATGTTATCCGAAGGAGTTTGATCAGTTAATTTCAGCTATTCGTAGTGGATATGAAGGACATTTTGCTTCTGAGGAAAACTTAGACCAGTTTGTTACGAATGGAGGATGGAAAGCTCGTAAGAATGGCCGAGACTTGAACATCCTTTCCAATTATGAAGAGATGGAAGAATCACGTAAATTGATTATAAAAATCACTAATCCTCGTACAGATTGGAAGCAATGGATAAAGACAATTGGAATACTCCAGAGTGAAGTATCTCCCTATTGTATTGAAACAAAAAATGGCATATTTGAATTTGAAGTAGAAGAATCTGATGGAATACTAAAAATATCCTTGGATTCTGCTATAGTAAAATCTGCGCCAAACTTTATTAAATTGTTTAAGAATGTTTTCCATAAAACAGCTCTATGTATAAGATGTGGAGTTTGTGAAGCTGATTGTCATAATGGAGCAATTCACATGGAGAATGGAGTTTTGCGTATTGATGATACATGCAAGCATTGTTCGATGTGTCATAAAGTAGAACGTGGTTGTTTAGTTTTTAAATCTTTAGAAAGACCAAAAGGAGTTTCAAGTATGAATAAGAAAAATAAAAGTTTAAATTGCTATTCTCATCATGCACCAAAGATGGAATGGTTTGTACAATTCTTTAAGTATAAAGAGACGTTTGCAGAGAACCATACTTTGGGAACAAATATGTTTGATTTCTTTAAGCGTTTTTTGAAGGACGCAGAGTTGATGAGCAACAATGTGATAGGAAAAACTGCAATGGCTATTGACCGTATAGGTTTGGATAGTATGGATGGTTGGGCTTTGATGCTGGCAAATCTTGTTTACTCTCCGCAGTTGAACTGGTATGTAAATAGATTAAATTTCAATGAGGTGGCTTCCAAGGATTATGTTATTTCTACATTGGTAGAAGATGGTGCAAAAGAGTCTTGGGTTTCTGATATTTGGAGTTCTTTTTCTCGAATTGCAGAATTGCCATTTTCTAATGTTGGATTTGGACAAATGGCAAAGGAAGGAAAGAAATCCGTATCAATTATGCGTACTCCATGGCTTTCTCCTGAACCAAAAGTAATACTTTATAGCTTGTACAAATATGCAGAGGCTTGTGATGGGTACTATCAATTCTCTATGTCTCGTCTTTATGATAATAATGTAGAGAGTAATGGTGTTAGTCCAGCAAAAATATTTGGAATAGAAGAAGAGGAAATGAAAAAGATACTCAAGGGATTGTCTATCAAATACCCTGAACTTATTAGTGCAACATTTACCTTGGATCTCGATAATATTAATTTGAGGGAGGATAAAACTGCACAAGATGTGCTTGAATTATTCTAAAATTGGTAAAATAGGATACTGACAAATAGAAAAATATGGAGAATTATCGCAAATATTTCGATATAGATCCTGATTACTTTCCAGCAGTCAATGCTGATGTAATCAAGAAGGAACCTGATTTGTGGAAAAAATACTATCCACATGAGACTTTTGTGAAGCTATTGAAGCAAACTGTTAGTGTTTTGGAGCGCAAGCAGAAACTTAATATTTGGGTGGAAGGTGCATACGGTACAGGTAAATCGCATGCTGTTCTTACACTCAAGCACTTGCTTGATGCAAATAACAAAGAAGTTGAGGCTTATTTCAACGAGTTTGGATTAGACCAAGATTTGTGTAATAAACTTGTAGCTATAAAGTCACAAGGAAAGGTAATTACTGTTCATCGTTATGGATCATCAAATATCTATAGCGATAACGACTTGTTTCTTGCTATGCAGGAAAGTATAGAAAAGGCATTGAAGGATGCTGGTATAGAGAATGCTGGTCCAAAAGCGTTGAAGAATGGTATCATCAAATATCTCTCAGATGATGAGAATAAGCAAAGTTTTGGTGTTTATGTAGAAGGTAGTTATAAAGAGCTGTTTGGTGGTGAATGTGTTGATGAGATTGTTGAAAACCTCAGAAACTATGAAGGTCAGGCACTTCTTACTTTGATGAATAAGATTTTCCGCATTGCTAATGAGAAGAATATCAAAGCGTTCTCGTTGGATAGTGAAACAATGGTAGCTTGGATAACAGAAGTTATTCATGCTAATAATTTGAAGGCACTTGTCTTTATTTGGGATGAGTTTACTGAATACTTTAGCAATAATACGCATCGACTGACTGGATTCCAAAGAATCTTGGACTTTAGCCAGACGGAGCCATTTTGCTTTATTACTGTTACTCACCGAAGCGAGGCTGGTATAGATGATGCTGATGCAGATAAGCCAAAGATTCTTGGTCGTTTCATAAAGCCGACTTGTATTATTGAATTGCCAGAAAATATGGCATTTCAGTTGATGGGTGCAGCTATGAAAATTTCTGAAGATCCTATGGTAAAACAGGAGTGGGAAGAAATCTTATTTGATTTGGAAGAACGTACAGGATATTCACGAAAAAGAATCAAACAAAGTGCGGGAATTGAGGATAAACAATTACGTGGTATTTTGCCGATTCATCCTTATGCTGCAAGTTTGCTGAAGCATATCTCTGCTTCTTTTGCAAGTAATCAGCGTAGTATGTTTGATTTCATTAAGAATAGTGGTAATGAAGATTTGAAAGGTTTTCAATGGTATATAGACAAATTTGGTCCTTACTCAGAGAATCCTTTCTTAACTGTTGATTTGTTGTGGGGATTCTTCTATGATAACGGTAAGAATGATTTGTCACAAAATATTCGTCAGATATTAGACCGTTATGCTAATTTGGCTAAACAGCTGGATGATGAAGAACAGAAAGTCTTGAAAGCTATTTTGTTGTTTCAGGCAATGTCGGAAAGTGCCAGTGACCAGATTGATATATTCTTACCAAATGAAAATAATTTAAATTTGGCATTTGAAGGAACTGATTTCGAAAGTGGTCAGGCAGTGAAGTGTGCAGAAAAGTTAGTACGTGAGAAAGTCATTTATAAAAAGACTCTAAAGGATGGTTCTTTCTTGTATTCTATTTTAACGGGAGAAATGGATGCAAGTGAAATCGATAAGAAAAAGGCTGCATATGAAGGTAAAACTACAAGTAGCATTATAAAAGACGGACAATTGAATGATACAGTAGAGATACCTTATGACTTAAATTTACGTTTCAAGTTAGAGTATGCAACTTGTACAGATTTTGATACTATTGCAAAGAAAAATATTAATGATGCTGCAGACGATAATAGACATTTCTATGTGGTATGTTGTTTGTCAAAAAATGCAAGTGAAAGTATCTCTATGACAAAGAGGATTACTGAAATGCGCAAGAAGTATGCAGATAGTGAAGTTATCTTTATTGATTGTGGACGAACACCTCTTGGGGATGACAAATTTGAAGAATGGGTAACGAACATGGCTACATCTACCTATTATGTAGGTAAGGATAATAACCAGTCGACTCAGTATTTGCGTTATGCAACCAGTATCTTGACAGAATGGCGTTCTAGAATTAAGCATGGGCAGTTTGTTCTTTATACAAAGGTCAATACTGCTGGTGAAGTATTTAATAGCATGGAGGCCTTAGGTGATGAGTTGAGAACTTTTGATAAGAAGAGATTCCCATTAGCACTAGAATGTAACTATAAATCGGCAGCTAATTGGTGGGCGGCAAATAGTTTAGGAACAGGTGTGGAGTGTGGAGTAAAACAAGAAATAAAGAGCACTTATAAAAGTAAAAATGCAAGATTGGAAGAGATGTTATCAAATGCTTTGGGTAATCCTAATTATTGGACAGCCTATCCTGCTGATTGCATTTCTCGTGTCAAGACAGATCTTAACGAGTTTATTGGTGGTATAATGGAGAAGGAAGGTAGAATTTCTATCCTCTCAATCTATGACTTCTTGAAAGGTGAACCATATGGTTATTTGCCTTGTAATATGACAGCTTTCTTTATGGGTTTCTTGCTTAAAGAGTATGTAGATGATAAATATTCTTGGAGTGATGGCTTGTCAAGTGACAATATGTCATTGAACAAAATGAAGGAAATGATAGAAGAGGTTATAAAGCATGATAATACTCCAAACTCTCGTTATCGTGACAAGTATATTGTTACTATGACACCTGAAGAAAAGGCCTTTATTGATGGAACTTCTATGGCATTTGAAATCGTGAAGGGAAGTTGTTCTTCTGTTGAGGCGGCTCGTGATAGAATTCGTGCCAAAATGAAGCAAAGCTTGTACTTCCCAATCTGGACTGTAGGCGAGATTCTGACTGATGTCAATTTAAAAACTTCGGAAAGTGACATCAGAGAACTTCTTGTTGATTATCAAGATTTGGCGAATAATACAACCAACAAGTCTGAAAGCGATATTGCAAATAGCATAGGACGAAAGTTTATCAAAAATGTTAATGCCGCAGAAAATTTGCATAAGCTCCTCACAGAAGCGAATTGTAAGAAAGGAATGCTCAAGTATCTTGATGTATATAAAGATGGAGAGTTGCCAAAGTTAGCAGAAAGTATCGGCGATGGTGGTCAGTATATTAATAGTTTAAAGAAGAAGTTTGATGCAGGAGAAGCTAATTGGGTCTGGAAAAAGGAGACAGTTAATCAGCAGATTGACGCTGTTATTCTGGAATACCAAATTACTGCTATAACAGGTGCTCTCTTGGGTAGTTGTAAGAGTTACATGGAGGCATTGAAGGCTTGGAACGAGAAAATCAATAATATCAAGTTGGCTTATGAAACCATCAAAAATGATGTTGGCGATTTGTTACCATTGCTTGCAGTCTTGAAGGAGTTGAAACAACAGGGGCAATTGCCGGAAAGCAAGAAAGTGGAATTTCTTGAATTGTTGCAGAATTATGGAGAAAGCTTCAATAAATTCTATACTTCTCAATTTGAATTGTTCTGTACATCTTGTGAATTCTATCTTCAGAACTTGAATGACTCAGACAGAGAGAAGGTGTTTGGAAGAATGCAAAGTGGCTGCTTTACCAATGATAATGCTTCCTATAATAAAAAGGTAGAAGAGGTTGTTAATCAATATCGTAAAGAGTTAGGATCTATTCGCTTGAAGAATATTTGGAAAGAGAAGACTCAGACTGATAGTCCTCGTAAGTGGAGTGAGGTAAACAAGATGCCAATTCTTGCTATGATTCCAGATGATGAGCTGGTTGATTGTCGTAGAATATTCGGCATATTGAGCAGTCCTAACCCAACTGATAAGGACGTGAATATAGCATTGACATATTTGGAAAGTTTTACACATTGGAGTGAATTGAATGATGAGGCAGCAAAGGATAATGCGTTCAAAGCTAGATTCCTGGAAGATAAATCTGTATTGTTGCAAAATATCTCTGAGGTAAAAGAATATGTTGAAAGTCATGTTTCGGACAGTCCTTATAACTGGATGGAAAATCCTAATGTGACAAAGGCGATAGACCGATTTGCAGATGCAGAATACTCATCAGTTGGATGTGATTTAGCTATTCAGAAGATTGATTCTATGAATCCAGAGGATGTGAAAAGATATTTGAAAGAGCTGATTAAAAACAATATGAAGGTTGGTCTTCAAATTATTATAAACAACTAACGCTTTTAGCGTATGAAGTACGAAGATGTTATAAATAGAATCGACAGATACATAAAGTCGGATAAGAATCAACCTATAATTGTAGATATGCCAAATATCCACTTGTATAAGAAGATAATAGGGCATTACAATGTAGGCTGTTATGACATACAGAAAGCTTCCTCATTTTGTATGGAGGAAGGGTTACCATTAATGGACAAGCTACAATATAGCTTGTCCATAGTTGATGGTGTTGTCTTTTTGAAGGGGTTATCTTGCTATCTGAAACTACAAGGTGAATTGTTTTTGCAAAAAAGTTTGCGTTCCTTGTTAGACCTTTCGTTGAAAGGAAAGTTGATTGTATTTACTTTCAATTGTGCTAGTGTACTTTCTAAAATGGACAATCGATTGCAGGCTGCTGGTAGAATTTCTATTGTTGATGGTGAACCATCTTGTCAGCTATCCTTATGTTTCATTAATCCGAAGTTAGCTAGTTCTGTTCCTGCAGGAATCAAAGGTATAAATAAATTGCAGGAAATGGAGACATTCTTGGAAGAAGATAACCCAAGTATCAGTGTTATAACGAAGAAAACTAGAGCTGATTTTCCAAACTCCATGTTCGATATAATTGAGTATTCTTCTGAATATCAGGTGTTGGCAGAACAGAATTTGGATTTGGCAAATGTTGGAGAGGCTGCTGGAACCGAAGCGCAATGGGCGTACCTGTTGAAAGAAATGGAAAATTTCGAAGATTGGCACCAATATGTTGTATCTGTATTTGGTGCAAATCTGGCAGATTGCATCAATGGCTTTGCTCAGTATGATAGCAATAAGCGATGGATATATTTCCTGGCATTAGCAACTAGTGGTGTAAAGGGCAATGAGTATTTGACTTATGTTATTTCAAAGTCAAAGACTTTTGATGATTTTATTATGCAGGCTTTCTGTGCCATTTTGAAAATTCCTGTGGGAGATTCAAACTTTCAAAAATATTATGCTGAGAGAAAGGTTATAACTTCGAACTTGGCAGATTATTCTGATAGCTTGGATTGCTTTTGTAAGCAAGTCTATGGAAAGGAAGAGGATGGTATTTTCTATCTTACAGATAACACAAGAAAAGAAAAAGAGCATATTATTGAATTAATAGGTAAATACAAATACTCTGCTAGTCAATTGGCAGAAATATTACCAAGAGTTTATTGTGACTTGGCTACGTATCTGAAACCTTATAATTATTCAAATGATTTTCTAAACAGATACTTCACTCAGTATAAATACTGTAAGGTTATTAATTCTATTTCTGATGAGATGACTCAGATGGTTGCAGAACAATCAGTGAAGCGTGAGTATAATGTTTGGTTACAGCCCCGTTCTGTTTATGTGGACAAGTTGGAAAAGAATCCTGTAAATTCTGTGTTGTATTTTATGGATGCAATGGGTGCTGAGTATCTAGGCTATTTACAGAGTAAATGCTTTGACAATGGTTTGGAGTTTACCGCTAATATTGCTCGTTGTAATTTGCCTTCGATTACTTCAATGAATAAGGAGTTTGAGGTTGATTTTCAACATGCAGGATGCAAGGTGTATAGTAATAAGAATATGGATGAGTTAAAACATGATGGAACTTTTACCTATGACTATGAAGGTAATAAATATCCAATCCATCTTGTTGAAGAAATCGATATTTTGAACAAACTTGTTACTCAGTTAAAAGCAATGCCGAAAGAAGAAACAGCTTATGTTATTGCTGACCATGGAGCTACTAGGTTGGCAGTTATTAATGAGAAAGAAAACAAGTGGGAAGTTTCTGAAAAAGGAATACACTCTGGAAGGTGTTGCCCGAAAACAGACATTTCAGAGAAGCCACAATATGCAACAGAAGAAAATGATTTCTGGTGTCTTGCTAATTATGATAGATTCAAAGGTGGGCGAAAGGCACTGGTAGAGGTGCATGGTGGTGCTACTTTAGAAGAAGTAGTTGTACCTGTTATTACGATCAAGAAAAAAAATAATTCTGTAAACTGTAAGCTTGTTGATAATAAGCCTATAATGGTAAGTTTCAAGAAGAAGGCTAGATTGAAATTGTTTGTTGATGTTGATTCTGAGGATATGACGATTTCTGTTAATGGTATTTTCTATGCCTTGAAGAAAACGGAAATAAACTATCAATACTATGCAGAGATGCCAGAGGTAAAAACTGTAGGCGAGTATCTATGTGATGTATATAGAGATGATACCCTTATTGCGAAGAACATAAAGTTTGAAGTAAAGAAGGAGGGTGCATCTGAACGTAAATTCTTTTAAACAATAAAGATGGAGACAAAACTTAAAGAATATTTCGATGATATGGTTGTCTTTAAGGACTTGAAAGAAAGTAATTTCTTCAAGGACTTGAATTTGCCTTCGTTTCTTCGTGATTGGCTCTTGAAGATGTTTGAGAACGAGGAAGGTAAGTTTGATGTTGAGGAATTAACCAACTTTGTTAAGACTTATATTCCTTCAAAAACAGAATGGATTGGTATCAAGAATCGTATTGTTGTAGAAAACGAGCGAGTAAAATTGCTTACAAGAATTTCTGTAGATATAAACATTACGACTCATGAAGTTTCATTTTCATTGCCTGATTTTGGATTGGGTAATAAAGAGACGATTATTGATTCAAATGTGTGGGATGAATGTAAGGATGATTTAATAAAGGCAAAGGAGACATGGGGCGTTGTTGAATTGGGGTATCGTTATCCTGAAGGTAAAATAAAGGGAAAAATAAAACTCATTAGCTTCCAGAACTTTTGTCCATACGAGATTGACCTTGACTACTATAAGGATGTCAGAAAAGAATTCTCAATTCATGAATGGATTGATGTGTTGTTGGGAGCAATAGACTATAATGCTTCGGGATATGAAGACGAGCATCAGAAGCTAGCAATGCTGACACGACTATTACCATTTGTGGAGAAGAGATTGAATCTGATTGAACTTGCGCCGAAAGGTACCGGTAAGTCGTACTTGTTTGGTGGAGTCAGCCGCTATGGCTATCTATCTGCGGGTAAGATGACACGAGCAAAATTGTTCTATGATTTGGCACGTCGTGAGGAAGGTCTTGTTTTTTATCATGACTATATTGCTTTTGATGAGATCCAGAAAGTTGAGTTTGATAATGTCAATGAAATGACTCAAACGCTTCAAGGCTATATGGAGCAGGGAACGGTGAAAATCGGCGATAAGGATGATGTTGCTGATGCTGGCTTTGTTATGTTAGGAAACATTGATGAGGCGAAGATGGATGAATATCAGAATATGTTTGAGGATTTGCCGTCTTTGTTCCGAACTAGTGCTTTGATGGATCGTATTCATGGATTTATCAAGGGCTGGGATATTCCTCGTATGAATGAGGGGCTGAAAATATCTGGTTGGGCATTAAACTCGGAATACTTCTCATCCATCATGCACCTATTGCGTGACGATATATCTTATCGTGCCATCGTTGATAGAATGGTGGAGTATCCTGCTAATGCAGATACACGTGATACGGAAGCAATTAAGCGTATAGCTACAGCTTATCTGAAATTACTGTTTCCTCATGTGCGTTCTATGCAAGATATTAAAGCATCGGAATTCAATGCTTATTGCTTGACTCCTGCTAGAAAGATGCGCCAAATAATAGTTAGACAAATGGGTATGATTGATTTGCAGTATAAAAGCAAGAATGTACCAACTTTTTTAATTCGTGATTATGAGTAAAGTATATAGTTGTATAGCATGTGGTAAGAAATGTCTTGATAAGAATACAATAGGTATCAACAAGAAATTACTTGGTGAGGACATTACATCCTTTTACTGTATGGATTGTTTGGCAGATTATCTAGGTTGTGAAGTTCAAGACATATTGGATAAAATAGAAGAATTTAAAGAGGAAGGATGTAAACTCTTTAGTTAAAAGGAGGTTCTATGAAAGAATATGTATATGCTGATAATGCAGCTACGACTCGTTTAAGCAATAAGGCTTTTGAGAGCATGTTGCCGTATTTACAAAATGAGTACGGCAATGCTTCTCAGTTATATTCTTTTGCTCGTTTGCCGAAGAAGGCATTAAAAGAGGCAAGACAAGTTATTGCTAATTGTATAGGTGCACAGCCCAGTGAAATCTTTTTTACTTCTTGTGGTACTGAGAGTGACAATTGGGTTATTAATGGTGCTGTTCAACAACATTTGCCTATAGTTACTTCTTCTATCGAGCATCATGCGATATTAAGACCTTGTGAGTCTGCAAAACGGTGTGGATGTTCAGTCTCATTATTGCCTGTAACTAAAGAAGGGATTGTTCTTTCTTCTTCCGTTAAAGAGGTGGTACACTCATCTTGTGGTCTATTATCTGTAATGTATGCCAACAATGAAATCGGAACAATTCAGCCGATAAAAGAATTGGCAACAATTGCTCATGAAAATGGTTGGTTGATGCATACAGATGCAGTTCAAGCTATAGGACATACCCGAATTAATGTTCGAGAGTTGGGGGTGGATATGCTCTCTGCATCTGCACATAAGTTTAATGGTCCAAAGGGTATTGGCTTTCTCTATATAAAAGAAGGAGTCAACTGGCCTACACTGATAAAAGGAGGTACACAAGAGAATGGATTAAGAGCTGGTACAGAGAATGTTGCCTCGATTGTTGGTATGGCAACTGCTTTGGAAGAAAATGTAATCTCTATTTGTGAGAATGAAAGTCATTTGGCACATTTAGAAGAAATACTTATCTCCAATTTATCTCGTTCTGGTATAGCATTTTACAGAAATGGAGCAGAAAACCATATAAAGGGAAATGTTAGCCTTTCTTTTCCTAATCGGAGTGGGGAGTCTATAATGCATAGGCTTGATTTGAAAGGAATATGTGTTTCTACAGGTTCAGCTTGTGATAGCAAAGAAACTCAAATATCTCATGTGTTGAAGGCTATTGGATTGGAAGAAATGTTAGCAAAAGGCACTATTCGTATTTCTTTGAGTAAGTATAATACGGAGCACGATATGATGAAGATAGTTCAAGTATTAGTTGGTATTCTTAAAGAGGAGAGTGTAAACTAAACATTAAATAGCGGTTCCGCCAAAGTACATTCATATATCATGTACTTTGGCGGTATGTTATAATTCCAGCCAGTCGGTATCAATGTCGAATAATTCAAATAATCTTTGGCAGGATTTTCTTGGTAAGGATTCCTCGGCTTGTCCGATGAAGTCATCTTCGTGGTTTCTGATATAAGCATCCATATCTTCCTCCTTAACAAGGATTGGACCTTTGATGTTTGTAAAAATGAATGGGTAGCAGTCGTCCTGGGTATGAAGCTCGTCTTTGTTTTCCAGGAAAGGCTCGCACTCCATGCCTGTTGCCACCAACATCATGAGGTATAGCTTCAAGTCACCGTTAGTTTCATGGTTGAAGAAAACAGCGTATCTTAGGGATTAATGTGAATGTAGATGAGTTGCTTATCTGAGATGAAGATTGGGTTGTGAAAGGAGAATAGAAACGAATTAAAAATGATATTTTGTGGGGAGATTTGCAAAAACATGGTAAAAAGTTTGGAAGATACCAGATATTTTCTTATATTTGCACTGTTTAATGATAAGTGTTATGAGAACAGTTCAAGATTATATAGCAATAATAAGGCAAAATAGTTCCAAGATTACTAAAGATTTTGGAATCAAGACCTTGCGCATTTTTGGTTCTGTATCACGAAATGAGCAAACAGAGCAAAGCGATTTGGATGTTTGTGTAGAAACTGAAACTCCTAATCCATTTTTATTGGCCGACTTGAAAGAATTCTTAGAGGATTTGTTTAAGTGCTCAGTTGATGTAGTGCGTATTCACAAAAACATGAATCCTTTCTTTAAATCAAGAATAGAACAGGATGGAATCTATGCAATACGATAAATATGTAGCATTGGATATACTTAATAGAGTACATATTTCTATTGAGCATATAGAAGAGCGTTCACAACCTTATCATTGTAGCGATGATTTTCTGATGTCTTCTACTGGAGTGGCAATTCTTGATTCCATATGTATGCAATTTATTGCTATAGGAGAAAGTTTAAAGGGACTTGATAAGGTTACTAAAGGAGAACTTCTTACAACTCATCCTGAAATTGATTGGAAAAATGTGAAAGGGTTACGTGATATCATAGCTCATCATTATTTTGAGGTTGATGCCGATCAGATTTGGTTATGAAGTATAACCCTTTAATATATAATAAGGTGTGAAGAAGATTATGATTTCGTTGATGCTGGTAGTAGCTGCCACCACAACCAGTTTTGCAAAGAGTAACAACACCGATGTGGCAAATGCCGTAAAGAGTGTAGCCGAGCAGGTAAAGCAGGCTCCATCCGGCACGGTGTATGGTGTGGTTGAGAATACCAAGCATCATATCATCGTAGCTACTCCTTTCGGAAAGTACACTATCGAGAAGAAGGATGGCGGCATCAGCTTTATGGGAATGTCGGCAAAGCTGGTATCATCAAAGAATGGCATTTATAAAGTCAAGACATCACTTGGTAATTTTACGGTGAATGCCAGAAAGGGAATGGTAATGAAGAATTAAACGGAAAAGGAAGATAGAAAAGTTTGAGGTATATAGGCATCGGAGTCATCATGGAATAGAAATGTGGAAGTATTATCTTTTCGGCAGTGGCGCATCCGGTGCCTTTTTCTTATCCTTTTAAGAAAAATAGAGCATTTTAGAAAAAAAGTGGCTAAAAGTTTTGCAGTATCAAGAATATTGCTTACTTTTGCGGTCAGAGTTGGAGCAGACGGAAAAGAACGGCTGCGATGAAGACTCAAATGAATGAGCGTATTGAACGTTATCCTAGAATAGAAATGTGGAAGTTTCGAAATCTGCTTGGATAGTGAACAGTATTCTCACGCCTTAGGATTATTGTATCCTTTTCGTTATGGAAAGGAATAATATACCCTTTTGGCGTGGGCTATTGTCCTATGCTAGCAGATAGGTCCTTCCACAACCTCTATTCTGGCGAAAAGGCAATAGTCCCACGCCAATTCATTATAACTTTAATAACTAATGCAACTTCTGGGAACAAGTTGACGCAAACAGAAAAGAATGAGGCGGATTCTTATGATAATAATGATGTTGTCTTCTTTGGCGATTCATTCTCAAATATTGAAAGAGAGACGAGTGTATTATCTCGATTGCTCATATTCTATGAAGCAACCTAATGGAATATGGGATGAGGTGAAGGAAAATTTGAAGAATGCGATAGAAAAGGTAACGGATGAAACCACAGAATTAGTGGTTGTTCCATTTGCCTTTGACAAAAATCATCATGCTAGTTTACCAGCTTTTTCTAGTCTTGCAACATCAAAAGGAAAAGATTTTTTAAAGAATAAAATCAATTCTCTTTCTGTCAACAAAAGCTCTATGACCTATCATAGTGATCCATTAATGGATTTCTATAAGAATAGAGTAAATTCTTCAAGAGTAACTTATATGTTTTTCATGACGGATGGGCAGAATGAAGAGAAAACTCGTCAATTTCAAATATTGTTGGGGCAATGGGGAGCCAGATATGCGAACAAAAATGTATATGGTTTCTATGTGATGCTAAATAAGGCTGCTTATAATCTGGAAATAGATCGAATTATCGATTCTCAATCTCATCTTTGGAAGGTTAAAACTGCAGATGTCAATATCAATATGATTCGATTGCAGTCTTATGCGATTTTCAATGCTCGTAATGATAAGTATTTAGAATTACCGATTTGGGGAGATGTTAAGGAAAGGCATTTTGTTGTGAGTTTCCCTACTAACTCACCTTATTATGTGAAAGAATCAAAGTTTGTAAATGGAAAGTTAAGGGTATATATATCTTTTAGAGGAAATGTGCATTCGCTGCCATATTCTAAGTGTTTTCCTTTAGCAGTTAAACTAGAGGGAGGTAGAACTTTTGATTTCTTGGTGACAGAGTCTATACCAGTTAAGTGTGAGAGTAAACCAGAACGTTCATTAAAAATAAGTGTGAAATGAGGCATATCTATCAATTTATATTCTTCTTTGTTCTTGTTCTGTTTTGTTCCTGTTCTGAACAAAGTACAAAGTTTGGTACGGTAACGTACTATCCTAAGTTCTTATGGGTAGATGCAAAAACTGTGCCTGCAGAGAAAGTGTTTGAGTTTGAATTCAGTCAAGATGCAAAGAATGACAAGGGATGCTTTGCTGAATTCTTGTTTGTGGATAATGATGATAAGCCTATTGATACTAATGAGATGCAGGTTTATGCAGATGGTAAGCCTCTTTTTAAAAATAAGTTGAGAGTGAATTCTTCTGTTTGCTCTCAAAAGGTATCTTTTGTCTTTAATCCAGAAGCAAAAGGAGGAAAACATCAAGGGTATCTAAGGTTGATTAATTACAAGTTGGACAGATTAGATTCAGAGACATTGAAACCTGGACAAAGACTGGATGTTTTTCAGTGGACGCTTGATTATGACAAGCAAATGAATCCATTGGCGAAAGTAGTCATCTGGATATTGATAGTTTTTTGTTCTGTGCTTCTTGTATGGTTTGTCATATTGAAACCGTTGAAGTATCCTCGATTCGGGAAATTCACTAAGTCTGTGCTCTTGGAAAAAGATGGGAAGTTAGTTGGACAAATGAATGTTGTATTCAAAGGTGCAAGACGTGTGGTGTTTTCTGATAGAAAGATAAAACAATCCTTTTGGAATCGTTTGTTCACAGGTGAAGTAAGGATTTATGTTAATCCTTTGTTTGTTGGTAAATTGACATTCATTCCGAAGAAGAAAAATGCAATGTGCTTTGGAGAGGGATATAATATAAATCCTAATCCGATACCAAGAAGTGGAATTGCAAATATAGACAATAGACAACAAAAAATAAAAATAACAATTCGTTGAACTTAATACTTTTGAATTATGGCTATAAAATTAAAGAAAACCCTTTATGTGGGTTTGGGTGGAACTGGTGTTTCTGCACTTCTTAAGATAAAGAAATGCTTTGTTGATAGTTATGGAGAAATTCCTCCAATGATAGGCTTCATAGCTATTGATACTGATGGTGCAGCTATGAGTAAGTCTGTGACGGGAAATCAAGGTCAACTTATCAAACTTGATTCTTCCGAGTTGTTAGTGTGTACAGTAAAAGAGGCACTGAGTGTCTATCATGCAAATCCCAAATCGTATGATTGGGTTCCACAGAAGAATGTGGATAAACTCTCTTCTATTCAAGGTGGAGGTGCTGGACAAGTGCGATCAAATGGTCGTTTTATAGCTTATTATAATAATCAGAGAATTAAAAATAATATACAGGCAGCAGTGACAAGGGTGCATAAATTGGTTCCGCAAGATTCACCTTATGTAGTAGATACAAACATGAATGGTATGGAGTATCCTACAAGTATCAATGTCTTTGCGTCAATTGCCGGAGGAACTGGTAGTGGTATGTTGATAGATGTACTGAATATCGTTAGAGATGCTTTGAAGGAGAATGCTCAAGCGTATAACCTTTATCCATGGATTGTTCTTCCTGAGGTCTTTAGAGCGATGAATTCTGGTCCCTCTATGGCTAATGTATTGTATAATTCTTATGGTGCATTGTCAACATTGGATTATATTATGCACCATAATCCTAAAGATCCTGCAATCAATTTTGGTTATGCCAAGATTAGTGAACCATTATTTGATTATGCTTATGTCGTCAATAATATGAATCAGGCTGGAGTATCTTTTGATAGCTTAGATGATTTGATAGATGTTGTAGCAAAGAGTGCTTTTTTGCCAGCTAATAAGATGGGAGATGACTTAGCTTCTCCATTTGATAATATCAAGGCACAGAAGATGGGAGGCGCATATGATATCTTGAATAAAAAAGCTTGGGCAGCTTCGGCAAGTAGTGCAGAATTGATATATGATAGTCAGGCTGTGGGAAGAGCGATTGCTTATACTACAATTTCGCAGTTGTGTGAATCAATGCTACAATCTCCTTCAGATGGTTCTGGTGATGCAAACAAGTTTTTTGATGATCAGAATGTTATGATTCGTGAGAATAATGGTCGTGATGATATTATCAATACTTTACTTTCTCCAGCACCAGTTTATTCTTTACAGATAGATGAGAATACCACGGAGTTTGATGTCAATACATATATCAAGAATAATTGTGGTCAAAAGCTATTGGAAAAAGACTTGAAGACAGCGTTGAATAATAAACTTGCCAATACAAAACGCTATTTTGAGCTATATATAGCAGAGATTATGTCTCGTAGTCAAGGTAAAGTTGATTCTGCCTCTAAGTTTATTTCTTCCTTGTTGGATATTGTAAATATTTGTAAGTCAGAGATGACTTTGGAAGGATCAGAGTATCACGAAATTAACTCTGAGCCTCAGCAGTGGAATGTTTTGTTGAATGGTGTCAAAAACAAGGGAATAGCTTCTATATTCGGAAAGAAAGTTAACGAGGATGGTGTAGAAATTTTGCAAAATAAACTGACAGAGGTTGTTCGTAATCAGCGTGAGGAGATTCGCCGAGAGTGGGCTTTGAAGTTTTATTCTGAATTTGAATCCATTTTAAAAAACAAATTGAAAACAATTGATGAGTTAAAATCGGTTCTGCGTGATGTAGCTAAGGAGCAGTCTCGAAAGTTGCTTAACGAACAGCATAATTCTCAGTCAAAGTCTAAATTTCAGATTTTCTTGCACCAAGCCGAGGTAATGAAAGCGTCTGAATTGAAGATTGATGATAGTTTAAAAGCTAACTTTGGAGCGTATCTTAATGAGGGTGTTTCTACTTGGCTGGGACAGTCTAAGGATTATGTTGAGAGAAAAATGTGGAACTTTGCCAAGGAAACGCCAAACGTGAAAGAAGCTGTTAACACTTCTATAGACTCGGTATTGGCATCTATGCCAAAAGTGCAGGTGGAGTCTTATCTCGAACGTCTGAGAGTTTTGGCTTCTCCTTTGTGGACATACAACACTCAAGGCTATAATGAGGCTAATCTCCAACTTGATAGATTTGTTATTGTTGGTGTTGGTAATAGAGATACTAGTTTGCTCAGTAAGGATGAGGAGTATAAGCATTTCTTTGATACCAATGGTAACAAAACATCGTTTGCTTCGACCAATCAAGATGATCGTGTTTATGTGTTGGTGGTAGAAGACTTGTTGCCAATCTACGCAGTCAATAATTTCTCAACTTATAAGCATGATACAGAAATCAAGGTTGCACGTGGTAATATGATGGCAAATTACTTGGATGAGAAGTTGAACAATCGTATGAATGCGGAAAACTTCAATGTGATGCCTACGATTGAAACTGACAATGTTTTGCAATATTGGGTTTGGGGCTTTGTCTTTGGATATATTCATTTTGATGTTGAACAGAACCGTTATTGGATTCGTTCAAAGAGTCATGGTGATGCCATAGATAAGTATCGTTATAACTTGAGCCATCAGCGTGATGTCGCTTATGACTTGTTTAAGAGTGAAAGACTTTATAAAGAGGTGGAGGCTGCATTGAATCGAGAGATTGCTCGTTCTGGAAGACAGCCAATTGAGGATAAGATAAATACTATAAAGGCTGAAGAGTCTTATATGGAAGAGTATGCACAGTTGAGTCCTTTGGAGGCAAGTAATATTAATGAGTCTAAATTCAAGGCGGTAAAAGACCTTATTTCACAGGAAATCGGATTGATGACAGAATAAAAAATGGCTTATGGCTGCATTTATCGTAATAAGTACAGACAATAAATTACATGATTTAGTGGACGACATAGAAAAATGTCGTCCACGGAATCCTCATGTGGAAACTTATATTTCCACAGGTAAGATTATACGCACGGAATCTGGGGAATATACATATAGATATACCATAGCTGGAGAAGTGGAGAAAAATAAGGTAAAAGTAAGTTTAGCTGATTTATTATCCAATCAACTTGCAAGATTTCGTAAGGTTTGTTGTATTTCCAAAGCAGAACCTGTCAATGTGTTTTTGTTGGGAAATCCTTTGAATGAAGGAGAACTTAAACAGGAATTGCATTGGCTTTCCGAGTTCGAATCTATCTATGAAGAAGGACAGGGTAAGGATACTGGTTTTCGTTTGTTTCGCATCTTGTTCACTTATGATGTGGCTAATCCAACAAATGTTTGTACTCAAATGAGGGCAAGCTTATTGAAAGTAATCTTGGACACCCATCGGTCTTCTGTAAATGATGTGAATCAAGGTGTAAAAAAGATGTTCAATCAATTCATCTTCTATATAGACAATCAGAATAGTGATGCTGCTGCTTTGTGTTTGAGTAAGGAAGATCATAATCTTATGTTACCACGTTATTTCGTTGATATTATGATGCTGATATCTAATCCGAATGATTCATATGGCGTGATAAATTCTATAACGAATGCTTCTTGCTCAACTCGTTGCTTTTCCGTTGGCTATGCGGAGTGTATGTACTACTATCCAGATGTAGAACGCTATTTGGTTAATGCTGATCAAAAAGCTCTTTTATTTGAGTGCCTTTTTGGTGATGATGAGGTCTTTGACGAAGGAGGAAAGAAAGTGATGGATGTTGATAGATTTCCATTTGGTTTACTAAAGCGTAAAAAGCGTTTGGAGGAAATTTATGGAGATGTGCCTTTTTCTGAAGACATCAGGAATTATCCTTTGAGTGTTGATAAGGCTATCGATGATAAATTGATTTTGTTGAAAGATTATCTTGAAGCAAAAAGCCAAGAAGAACTTGAAGAGTTTGAACACTCTGATGAAATTGTTGAAAAGGAGAAAGAACTTGCTCTGTATGAAGAACAGCGAGATGCGCTTATAAATGATAAGGCATTAACGGAAGAAGAGTTTAGAAAAAAAAGTAATGAAATCTCTGAGAACATAAAACAAATTAAGCGTAGTCTAAAAGAGAAGCGTATGGCTTTTCGACAGCAGCGCTGTTTTTGTATCGACCGTAAGCTAATGTATCAGAATTTGTGTATTGTTAATAATGGCTCTAATAATGAAGGTGCCCAAAAAGATTCCGCTGATTATAAAAAAACATTGGATTACGTTTGTTCCAAAGAGTTTTTGGATTATGTTAATAAGTATGAAGTGGATTCTGTAGATGAACAGAACGAGCATAAAGGGGATACATCTGAGTCTGCGGGTAGTATAACAAGTCATAATAGAAAAGGTTGTCTTGGCTGGTTGTTCTTTTGGGTAAAAGATAAAGAAAACTTTAGTGAAATCCCTGTAGAGAATGAGAAAGCCAATCAAGAGAATAGCCCAAGTCGTATTAACGCTTCTGACTTGATAGTCGAAATCAAGGAAATGCTAGACTTGAAACGTTGTTTTGCAAAATTTGCAGATGATGTAGCAAGAGTAAATGCTTCATATTCGGATAAAAAGAGAGTGTGTGATGAGTTTAAACTGACAGCTCACTCTAATAGTGATAGTCCTTTAATAGATTTGGAAAAATTGCAAAAGCTGCAGCAGGAAACATATAAGGAGCGGTTTGAAGAGTGTCAAAAAGAATGGAATGAAACCGAAGAGAAGACTTTGGAATTATTGAAGTCAATAATGAAAGAGAAATCATTGACATATGCCGACAGATATTCTTTTATAGATTGGAGTCAACCATTCCCTTTTGTAAAGACACTGTCGGTAATGGACGACTTGCCTAAGATTTGTAACAAGTTGCAGGCGTTAGCAGCTCCATTTGTAAACTATAATTTAACTACGGCAGAAAAGGAAAACAAGGTTGTTCTGGCTCTTTATACAGATATGCCAACAATAGATGAGGACTTCAAGAAAATGAAAGGGCTCTTGAATAATGGAACGGCAATAAGTGTGTATCGTTCTTCTCATATAGAGTCAAAAATCTGTATGATGCAGTTTTTGCCAATGGATGATGAAGTATTGGAAAATCTTGTGGATTTACAGGATTCGAATCTTTCAACTTTGGAGCTTGATGAGGAAAAAAATCATCTCTCTCCGTCTGTTGATTCCGAACAAACAGCATTGTCGAAGGCTGATGAAACAGCAGATTCTTTCGATACTATAGATTGGGGAAACCATTAAACAATGTTGATATGAATTGTTTTTATTGTGGCAGATCGATAATCGGAAGATACTATTATGATTGGGCTGGTCATGCAGTTTGCGAAAAACATTTTGCTAATATTGTGATTTGTGCGAGCTGTGGACAATATTGTGATAGTCATGCAAGGGATATTGGCATGGGAATGAAAGTTTGTTCCCATTGCCAAAAATATAGGATAGAGCAAACGGATTGTGACAAAATCATAAACTTCATAAAACATATTTATGCTCAGACGGAAATAGGATTAATAACCAATTGGCATCTGATAATGGTGTCTGCAGAAAAAATGTATCAACTCACGCATGACAAGAATACTCGTGGCTTAGCACAAGCTGTGGGTAGCAACTATACGATATTTATTTATCGGGAGTTGTCACGCGTGGCTTTTGCTCAAGTCCTGGCTCATGAAATGCTTCATATCTACCAGTATAATAGAAATATTCATCCCGAGAAATCTCTGTGTGAAGGCTTTTGTAATTTAGGAAGTTATGTCGTATTGAAGGCTATTCATGTTAAAGAGGCAGATGCAGCGGTTGAGAATATGAAGAAGTGTACTGACCCAATTTATGGGGATGGTTTTCGTCATCTTCTGACAATTTATAAAAATGGAGGGTGGCATGATGCAATTCTCGAAATTGGTAAATGATTAATTTTAATATGTTGTTAGTTTATGTCAAAGTTTAAAATTCCAGGAGTCTCATTCTCCTTAAATCGGGCACTCGGTATCACGCAGGCTAAACAGAAGTTTGCTCGTGAAACAGGTATTCCAACCTCTAGGGCTGGATTAGAAAGAAAAGTGGGTAAGATGGTGTTGAATGCCATTTTCGGAAAGAAGCGATGATTGGGCATCGCTTCATCTGAGGTTATATACAAATTAAATAGTAATCAATAATGAATAAAATTATGGAAAAAGAATGGTTTAATGGTTTTGTAGCCAATGGCTTGCAATTTAGATTGGATGGCTATATGATAACCAACTATGGCATTACATATCATATTGGCGTAAAAAATATCTCTGGGCACCTAGTAGAGATAGAGGATCGTGTATATTTTCGATTTAATTCCAAGAAAGTGCGTAAGAGAAATGAGCTCGGACAATATTATCTCTTACCGGGAGGTTTTGTTCCTTACGATGAAGTTTGGAATTCTGCCAATTTTCTGAATATGCAAACACAGCAAGCTGCGTTTGTAACTAAAGCAGCATTGATGCCCGGTAAGGAGTATCTTGTCAAGATTCATTGGAATGGAGCCAAAGAGTTAATGCAAGATGAATCGTTTATTACTGAATGTGCTAATGATATATTGTCGGCACATGATTTCCTTCATCTAGAGTTGAGAATTAGCAATTTCGTAAAAATGACTATCTGCCCTTCAGACAAGAAAAATGATTATTCATGGTTTGTTTCTCAAAAAGAAGTTTGTGAGAATTATGGGGTGTATGTTCCCGTATCTTCTACTTTCAAATAAGGTCAGTTTTTTGCTCCCTATCCATTTGCGAACGGAACTGCTGTAGAATTAGATAAAACTTTAAACCAAGGATGAATCTTTTAAAATTAGGTGTCACTTTTGTGAAGTCTTTGAGTGCTTTATTCGTTCCCGGTAAGTGTCCAAAACGAAATGATAATGAGAGAATTGTCGCTGGTGAAAGCTTAGTGTCTGATTCTACACCTGCGGACATTATCAGATATCCAAATGCTCAGCTGCCACACTATGATCTCTTGCGTTTCCTGGATGCACAGGAGATTGTCTATACCCAGGCTTTGAGTGAACTGAATGAAGGTAGAAAACAAAGCCATTGGATATGGTATATCTTCCCGCAACAGAAGGGACTCGGACATAGTTACAATTCAAAATACTATGGCTTGGATGGCGAGGGTGAAGCCAGAGCCTATGTTGAACATGAAATTCTGGGTGATAGACTCCGTGAATGCTGCAAGGCGCTCTTGCTCCACAAGGATAAGGACATCAAATATATCATGGGAAGCGGAATTGACGTGCTGAAACTCAAAACTTCTATGTGTCTCTTCAATAAAGTGAGTCCTAATGATGTGTTTGAGGAAGTATTGGATGCTTTCTTTTAAAAACGTTCAGAAAAGTCTTTATCAGGGAACAATAATGTAAAGTAATATACGCAACTATATTTTCCCCATCGACGATAAGGATTATGGTGGTGGTGAAATGGTAGAAGATAAAAATATAGCGAGCAAAAGGGAGTAATCCTTCAGCTCGCTAAGTTTTTATAGTTTCCTTTTGAATTGTCTCAATAATGTTTGTAGAGAACGTTTGGTGTACCAAATGTCAACAATGACGATTTCGTCACGCTCTTTGTCGTAGCGATAAATGAGCTTGAAGTTGTCCATAAGCAGTGCGCTACGATAATCTCGATGAAAATCTTTCAGAATAGGCTCTGGAGAATATGACAAAGGGAACATAATGAGACGAGCGTATATAGCTTCAAGTTCCTTTTTCCATCTCAAAACGCATTTCCTTCCAAACTCATCCCTAGCATATTCGATACAATAGCGTATGTCTTCTTGGGTTGGTGGTAATACACGTATCTTTACCATTCGAATTCGTTTTTGAAATCGGCCATCATTTCTAGAAAGTCAACGGCGTTGCCTGTTCTTGCATATTCTTCTTCACGAGCTAAGACATGATTCACCAACTCGTCATTATTGCATGATGTCATAAAAGGATATTCTCCGGATTCGTTATGAGCCTCTGTTGCATAATCGTGACGATAGGCAACTGTTGGTTCTTGAACGGTACAGCTATCCTCGAAAAAGCGTTGGGCTTTATCGTTTAATCGTTCTTTTGAGTTTGACATTATTTTAGTCATATTGTAATCCTCCTTAATTTTGGTTACTCTAATATGTTGCAAAATTACGATTAATATTTGAAAGTACCAAAGTTTTAAAATGATATTTTGTGGGATGAATTGCAAAAACATGGCAAAAAGTTTGGAAGATACCAGATAATTACTTATATTTGCACTGTCTTAAAAGATAAGTGTTATGAGAACAGTTCAAGATTATATAGCAATAATTAGGCAAAATAGTTCCAAGATTACTAAAGATTTTGGAATCAAGACCTTGCGTATTTTGGGTTCCGTATCACGAAATGAGCAAACAGAGCAAAGCGATTTGGATATTTGTGTAGAAACAGAAACTCCTAATCCATTTTTATTGGCCGACTTGAAAGAATTCTTAGAGGGCTTGTTCAAGTGCTCAGTTGATGTAGTGCGTATTCACAAAAACATGAATCCTTTCTTTAAATCAAGAATAGAACGTGATGGAATCTATGTAATACGATAAAATAAAGATTTTCTCTTATTTCTTTGGCGTTTACACTAGAATGTTGTATCTTTGCAGTTGTAATTTGAACTAAAAATGGAGGAATAAAGAATGAATACAACAAAGTTAACAAGGGAAGAAGCGTTGCTCCGTTGGAATGCTTCTAAGGAAACCAAGCGTAAGATGGTTGAAAAGCTAGAAACCTTGGTAAGGAATAGCTGTCTTGAACGTACTGGTAAAGAACCTATTGGGATAGAAGTATGGTAGTCGAAACTTTGTCTCTAGACACGATAAATGCCAATTCTCCTTATGAGGTCAAGTTGGCAGATGCTGTTGATACATTGTGTTTCATTACAGATTACGATGCAGAAATCTTTGTAACATTTGAGAGAGACGAATTGCTTCATGAAGGTTTGGTTTACCAGTTTGGTATCTCAAATCCTAAGAGAGTAAAGTCGCCTCGTGACCCAAAAGTGCGAGAGACCATTCTTGCTATCGTTGAAGAATTCTTTGCTAAGAATCAAGCTGCATTTCTTTATATCTGTGATACGAGTGGTGGAATGCAGAAGATGCGTAATCGCTTATTTCAATATTGGTTTGGAATTTATGGAGAACGCGAGGAATATGTTTTTCTACCTCAGACGATAACAGATGAAGAGGGGAATGATAATTATGCAGCTCTAATAATTCGTAAGGATAATCCTCAGTTTGCGAATTTGGTAAGCGAGTTTATGGCGACTGTCAATTTGCTGAATGCTAAACCTGAGGAGTACGAAGAATGATTTGTTGGCAATAAGGCTGTATAAGGCAGATGAGTCTCCGTTTTCGATAATTTATCAGAGCGGTTATCTCATCATATGTTGCATATATCTCTGCACAGTTTGTATGGCTTGTTTCTAATATACTGAGTTTGTGGGGAGATTTGCAAAATCTAAAGTAGCACATAATGGAAAAGATTATTGTTAATGTTGCGTGGTGCGACAAGAATTTTGGCGGTTCTCTTGGTGGTAATGTACTAGGTGCGGTGGTTTTTACTGCACCAACCTTTGAAGCTTTGCAAAAGGAGGCAAAGGATAGTTTAGAGTTTCATGTTGAAGGTCTTGTGGAAAATGGAGAAGATGTTCCGGAATGGCTGAAGAATGGCGATTATGAGTTTGTGTATAACTATTAGGATGCAACTACTCTTTTGAAGGCATATTCTCCATACGTTTCTCTAGCGGCAATTAGTCGTGCTTCTGGAATAAACCAAAGTCTTTTATCACACTATGTGAATGGATTGAAGAAGCCACGTGAGCAGCAGCGTAAACGTATTGTTGATGGTCTTCATAAAATAGAATCAGATTTACAATCGGTTATGTGTGTATGAATCTTGCAAAACGGATGCTTGAAGAATGTGGTCAAGCATCCGTTTTGTCATTTGGTACATCCAGCTCCCCATTTCATACATTTATCCCCCAACTTTCTATGCTGTTTCGGATAAATTCACTATCTTTGTCCCCCTGAAAACAACTAAAAGATAAAATGTAATGAAGAAAGGATTAAAATATACTTTGATTTGCTTAGGCTGCCTGGTTGTATTGGCTGGTGTTGGTCTGGGGATTATGTATGTGGTGTCGCCATATAAGGTGAAGCGATGGGTGGGTTGGTGAAGAAACACTATGGCAAGTATCCTATCATCTATAGCAACGAGAGCTTCTATAATTAAGGAGATGGGGGCGAAATTCAATCGCTATTATCTCTTCATCGCCAATTATAACTCCAGTCAACCCTCTATCGACGGCAGAGGAAAGTGCAATATCTGGCAATATTCAGAAACCGGACATTTGCATGGTATTGGAGAAAGGGTAGATTTAAGCAGATTCATGAATGGTACAACCATCAAGGACTTGATGTTGTAACAAATAATGAAAATGTACCAAGTTATTTTTTTTATCATTACGTAAGGAAAACGCCCTTTGTTAGAATGTTACTGCTAACAAAGGGCGGTGATCTGATTATGCCAAATGATTTATTGTTCTAAAGTCTTTGGATAGCAATCGCAATACTTTTCTAGAGAGATGACCTCCATTTCGATAATGGAAGTTTTCTTTCATTCGGGTATCAAATCTTTTTTTGTCAAAGGACATGGCTTTCTTTTTGTTGTCCCAAAAGTAGACTTTTGATTCATTAGCCATATCTTTGACATTCCCTGTTGCAACAGCTTTTAAAAGCTTTGGATAATTGCTAACCAACGGACCTGTTTGATACCTTATATCTGCTAATCCTTCTTTTATCTGCGGACTGACAGTATCAGGAAACTGCGTCACGGTCTTTAAGGCTTTATCTACTTGAACAAATGTGTCTTTTGCTCGTTGCATAACTTCTGCATTCATCTCTGTTGGGGTAAAACCTCGTGCGGCTCGTTTATTGAATGCATCTGTTTGTTTGGCTTTATCTACACCTGGGCCTATATCCCAATTTCCGTTAGTGGTTTGGTAATAGTAGTACTTGCCATTTGTGAATCCTTTATTTTCTGGATTCTCTCGCATCCATAAGTTTTTTATAAAATTATGGATGTTTGGGGCAGGCTTTGACTATGGAATCTTTCTTCCGTCTTTTGTATATAGAAAAGTCTGTCCATTTACTGAGGCGAGACCACTAAAGGGCTTGTTGGTAGCTATATTCCACCACTAACCTTTTTTCTTTTTAAGAATTATTTGATTATTTGTTTTCATTTTTCTTATTTTTATAGTCTTTTTTATTCATCTCTATTTTGTTTGCTTCTGCATCTATATAGTTTATTCTTGCTGAATCAGGGCCAATCCATTTTTGACTGATAGAGTCGTACCTGTTGTTATCTAACCAATTCTCAGCGTTGGAGACTATTTCGTAATGTCCAAAGCCAAGGAAGTTTTGTAGCGAATACCATTGACGACAGCCCGTTAGGAAACTGCCCGCTACTATTGAAATGAAAAAAAACTTCTTCATTTTAAAAATTTTATTGATATAAAAGTAATCTGTTAAGTGTAATGCTCTTCCTAAAAGAAGAACAAATCATCTAATATGGAAATCAAGTTTGCAGTTTGGGTTCTCGCAAAAACTTGCATGTAGTTTTTTCATGCATGGCTACATAGACCATGACCAAGAACAACCTATCGGATGCTGTTGGCTTTTTATGTCTGCAAAGTTACTCATTTTATTTTGAATAACCAAATTTTTCTTTCTTTTTTTATGAATAATCCTAAAGAACTTGATTCAGAAACCGGACATTTGCATGGTATTGGAGAAAGGGTAGATTTAAGCAGATTCATGAATGGTACAACCATCAAGGATTTGATGCTATAGGCAATGATGATTTCATACACGTCACTACAAATCCTCCATTGGGTTATGTCATAGAGTTAAAGCCTTTGGGAAATCTGCATGGTGTCATAGATGTCAAGTTCTTCCTATTTAGACTTACTAACATCTATGCCTAAACACAGGATTATGCAGGTGCTCCAAGGAGGTACACCGGCATTGTATAGGAAAAAGAAATTCCTTTTCAAACTTGTTTTTCTATCCAGGTCATAAGTTCCGCTACTGCATATTGCTGTTTTTCTTCTGTCAACTGTCTTCCGGCAGGTATATGATGCCATTTGAAGAAACAACCACGGCAGCAGCAGCCTGTAGCATGCTGGGCAATGAAAACAGGATGACCTCTCATCGGTGTCTGCTTGCCGTCATTGGGAATCACTGCTGGAGCAAGGCGTTTGGCAACGAAATCCTCCGCATGCTTACGGATGGTAGCCAAACCCTTTTCTGCAATATATTCCTTATCCTTCTTCGAGAGATGGAAACGGCTGCGGAAAGCTGATTGGGAAAGTCTTTTAAACAGATCTGTCAAATCATGCTCCTTGTCTGAAGAAGTATGGTTTTCCTTGCTTTCTGAAGAGATAGAGTCTTTCTGATGATTCTCTATCTCCTCAGGAAACAAATTGAGTTCTACATATTTTGCTTGGTTTACTTTTGAATTTTTTTTCATTTTTAAGAGTCTCCTATATCTATGAATCTCCTATATATTTAATGAATATCAGACTCTTCTGCTATAGATGCTTTGGTTTCCTTGGGTTGTGGTTTGGGTACGAAGCCCAGAATGGCAACCAGACAACTCATCAGAGGACTGATGATGTTGAAGAAGCAGAAGGGAAGATAGACCAGGGTCGGGATGCCAAGAACTGTACTCTGCGTCATACCGCAGGCAGTCCATGGAACCAGTACGCTCGTCACGGTAGCACTATCCTCTGTACTTCGGCTCAAGAGTTCAGGTTGGTAACCTCGTTCGGCATACTCATCCTTGTAGATAGATGCATTCATGATGATACTCAGGAACTGGTCACCCATTACGAGATTGAGCAAGACGCCTGATGTCACGGTACTGCAGACAAGCGAGATGGTACTGTGGATGCTTTTCAGGAGCATGTGGGTGATGGCGTGGAGCATGCCGCTGGCTACCATACATGATCCGAAGCACATGGCACAGAGGATGAGCCAGATGGTATTGAGCATGCCAGCCATGCCTCGGGTGGCAACAAGATCATTGATGTTCGCCATACCGCAATCTACCTGGGTATGGGTATAGCAGGTGGTCATGATTCCTTGAAAGAGGCTTTTGGCAGAAATACAGTCTTCGCCTGCTATCCCTACAAGTACTTCCGGCTGGAGAATGAGGGCACAGATGCATGCTGAAAGGGCTGAAAGCAGAAGGGTGATGAGGGATGGCGTCTTTCGGTAGATGAGCCATCCGGTAAAAGCCGGAACGAGCATGGTAAACAGGGAAATGTTGAATCCATGGGTCAGACCGGTAAGATACTGGCTGATATCCACTGGCTTGGAATCATAGCAGAGACCGATGATAAGATAGAGTACCAGTGAGAGCAGGATGCTTGGTATGGTGGTGTAGAGCATATAGCGGATATGTGAGAAGAGATCCGCTCCAGCTATACTCGAAGCCAGGACGGTGGTATCGCTCATTGGCGAGAGTTTATCACCAAAATAGGCACCGGAGATAATAGCTCCAGCCGTGTAAGGGGCTGGTATTCCCAGGGCATCTCCGATTCCCATCAGGGCAATGCCAATAGTGGCAATAGTGGTCCATGAGGTTCCCGTCATCACAGAAATAATACTGGAGATGATGCATGCGCAGGGAAGGAAAAAGGTTGGTGACATAATCTGTACGCCATAATATATCAATGTAGGTACTACGCCACTGATCATCCAGGTTGCTGACATCATTCCGATGAGCAGCAGGATCAGGATAGATACTCCGGCATCGCCCACCGTCTTTTTGATCATCTCTTCAAAGATATTCCATTTCATCCTATAGATGCCCATGCCGAGTGCCACACATACGGCAGTGGCTATCATAAGGGCCACCTGGGAGGCACCGGCCAGGGCATCGTCAGGGAAGAGTTTGACAACCAGGACGATGAGGGCGATAAGTACTGCCAGTGGTATGACAGAAATGAAAGGATTTGGTCCCACAGACTGCTGAGGTGAGCAGGATGCCTGATTCTCAGCAGCTTGAGTTTTCTGATTATTTTCTTTTTGTTCCATATGTTAATACTCTCTTATACAATTATTTAAAATCTACGTTTTATGTTGTTTTTGTTCTGCTTCAATCTCTAATAACCTTCTCTTTGCATCCAATCCTCCGGCAAAACCTGTAAGGAGATGATTGCTTCCGATAACACGATGGCAGGGAATGAAAATGCTGATGCCATTAGCGCCGATGGCACCTGCCACGGCTCTTGTGCCATTGGAATTACCCAAACTTATGGCTATTTCCTTATAGCTTCTTATTTCTCCGTAGGGGATGTTGAGCAATGCACGCCATACTTTTTTCTGAAAATCGGTTCCTATAGGGTGCAACGGAATATCGAATGTCCTGCGGCTGCCGGTGAAATATTCATTCAGTTGCTTCTTGGCCAGTTCCAGGATAGGGGATGTTTCTATCTTGAACTCAGCCTTCATATACCGCGAAAGCCGAAGCTTATTGCGCTCTGAACATGGCATTTCATTCCAATCACAAAGGCACAATTCATCGTCCACCGATGCCAGGATGATTTCTCCACAAGGCGAACTGTAATATTGAATGTTTACTTGTTGCATTGTATTAAATACTATTTCATTACTTCTTGAATTTTCATACTTACGAATGAGTCATATTGTACTTTGCTGCAAAAGTAACAAAAAATATTGGATTTAGAAAAAAAGTAGGATGGAATATTCTTTTTTAACTCAACAGTTTGAAAACTCTAAGGATCATTAAACCTCCCCAACTCTGTCCCTGTATTGCCATCTTGGTACTATCAACAAACTGGAACTGCTGGCACATCGACTTGACACCTGATACGATACAATTGTATGCACTTTCACCAGGATGGCCAACCTTGTAGACAATATAAGGAACAAAGACCACATACCCACGACTACAATAGAACGGAATATTCACAGTAGAACGGCTTGGGCGTGGTTCTATATAATTGTACAGAGTCTCCGAACGCTTTTCGTAGAAGTAAATCATCATAGGGTACTTCTTTGTCGGGTCCAGAATGTTCCATGGTTAAGAGACTATTACAAACTGTGATAGACTTATTAGATAGTTAGACTCTCCTTTAAAGTATCTAGCTTAATCTTTCTAATTCATAAATGATAATTTAGAAGCAATGGCAAAGCAACTCTACGACTATTGGTTTGTGCAGTTTGACTTCCCGAATGAGGAGTGCAAGCCTTATAAATCGAGCGGTGGTGCTATGGTCTATAATGAACGCCTCAAAAAAGAAGTTCCTATTGATTGGAAAGTTGAAAATCTAATCGATTTTGCAGAAATAAAGAATGGTGCGACACCTTCAACAACCGACGAAGCAAATTATGGTGGTGATATAGTTTGGATAACTCCAAAGGATTTGTCTGACCAACAATCAAAGTTTGTGTATCAAGGTGAACGCAATATAACAAAGCAAGGTTTCGATTCTTGTAGTACAAGTATGCTTCCAACAAATTCTGTACTTATGTCAAGTCGTGCTCCAATCGGTCTGGTTTCTATTGCAAAGCATGAGGTCTGTACAAATCAAGGGTTCAAGAGTTTTATTCCTAAGAGTATAAGTGATTCTATCTATTTGTACTACTACATAAAACACCATATCAAACAAATAGAACAATTAGGAACAGGTACGACTTTCAAAGAAGTTTCAAGGGATGACCTCTGTAAGTTTCCTATTCTTACTATTGGTGCAAAAGACATCTATGTGCAGGGGGCGGACTGACAAGCATAAAGAACATGCGCTCTTTTTACCTGATGTTCAGTAAATTACAAATTGGTCAAGCAATGCTTGACCAATTCAAACTCACAGACGAACCAATTCGTCAAGCACCGCTTGACGAATCTACGATACCATTTTATCCTAACCTATCATGGCTTCACTATGAACGCTTACTGCGTGTAAAAGATGCGGATGCAAGGTTGTGGTATTTGAAGGAGGCGGCTCGTGAGCAATGGGATTACCGTACCTTGCAGCGTAATATCTCCTCACAATACTATTATCGTTTGTTGCAAACCCCTGAACATCTGCGTAAAGAGTTTTTTGAATTACAAAAGGGAAAAGAGGCAGAAGATGAAGATTAGAAATAGCATATAATTCGCCAACAAGTTGTTGGCGAATTGATGCTTTACGATAAAACTTATGTTATGAACGGAAAACAATTAAAGAACAGCATATTACAATGGGCGATACAGGGAAAACTTGTACCGCAAGACCCTAATGACGAACCAGCAAGCGTTTTGCTTGATAAGATTCGTCAAGAGAAAGAACGCTTGATTAAGGAGAAAAAAATCAAGCGTGACAAGAACGCATCTATTATCTATTGTGGTGAGGACAATTCTCGTTTCTCCTTTTAATACGTACATATCCGAAGCGTAAGATGTGTTGTCTTAATACCCTATAACTCATTACTTAAACAGTCATACTTCTACGTTTATTTGGCTTGAACTTCTTGATTTGTGTGGTTGCTGCCATATGCCGGCAACATTGCTGCCATATGCCAGCAACATTGCTGGCAATTGCCGACAACCTTGCTGGCATATGGCAGCAATCGCATACATCTAATTCTTTAAGGCGATAGATTGGTCTTCTCACATCATATCAGCTATGTGTTTTAGCCT
>OJJU01000097.1_pt1 | contig 37954 bp, 36 predicted proteins | sample 1596141 | NCBI WGS metagenome assembly OJJU01 (sample SAMEA4350150, study PRJEB24818) | metagenome | biome: human; feature: gut; material: faeces | place: Denmark | collected 2013-09
TTGTTTTCCTACGGTCTCCGCACCCCACTGACCTCTTCCCCGCTCTACTCGTCCACCACGCCGTATGTGTAAAAGACCTAGCCGCCCCACTGCTCTTTTTCTTCTCCCATGCCCCGCCCGCCTCGGATTTCCTCTCTTCTTCCCTGCTTTTTCTTTGACGGCGGGGCACCACAGGCTTCCTTTTGCTCTCCATGCCCCGCCCGGCTCGGATTTTCTCTCTTCTTCCCTGCTTTTTCTTTGACGGCGGGGCACCATAGCTCTTTTTCTTCTCCCATGCCCCGCCTGGGACGCCCTGCAACCCGGCCCGCAGCCCCATTTTCACAAAAACAGCGACGTCAAAGCCTTTCTGCTGATTTCCGCTTCCACGTCTTCCACATGCCTGCCAGATCATTCAGGCAGAACACCGCATCAAAATCAAGTCCGTCATCGATTGCCTCCTGAAGACGCGGCATGGCGATCTCTACCTGTCCCTCACACTCGATCTTTTTTACCACCTGTATGTTTTCATTGGCGGATACCGTATCTAGAAATCCGTCTACTCTTTCCCTTGCTGACCTTGCACTCTCATGAGTCATCACGATCAGCTTCGCTGTATTATGCTTTTGAAGAAAATATTTTCCAATGATCACACCGGCCTCATAGTTGTCAGAGGTGATCGTACAGTCTGCCGGGATGTCATCTGCGACAGCGGTATCTACCACAATGACCTTTCCCCCTGTCCCTTGCCTCTGTCAGCACATCCGCAAGGCTGTCTGCATCTACCGGTGCTACCACAAGCGCCGAGATCCCCATATCCAGAAGCTCCCGGATCTTAGATGCCTGCCTTACCGGATCAAGCGCCGGATCCCGGAGGATCATGCGGTCCCCTTCTGCCTCTACCCGGTAAGCCGCTTCCTCACTGATGATCGTATAAAACTCATTATTCATGGTCATATAGCTGGCTCCGATAAGCCTTGCATCCTCCTTCTGCTCCAGGGAAAAATCCCTCCCCCCCGCAGAAAAAGAAAAGAAGCACTGCCAGTATCACCACATTACAGACAGCCACTATGCCTGTCCTGAAAAATCTGTTTCTTTTTTCCATAGTTCCTTCCTCAAAATTATGGTCTCTGCATAATCAGGATAACATACTTTGAAGCAGGAAAAAGTGCAGGAATTCCTTCATGGATTTTCCTGCACTTTCAGTTTTATTTCTCCGTTTTGGCTTTTATTTCTTCTTCAGGCTGTCCAGATAATCCTTTGTCTCTGCAACAACAACACCACTCAGTGCAATCACAGCGATCAGGTTGGGGATCGCCATCAGACCATTAAAGATATCGGCAATGGTCCATACAGCCTTTACCGTCATGAAGGGACCGATAAAGATTGCAAGGATATAAACCCACCGATACCCCCTTACCAACTTCATATTACCTCCGGATAAATACTCCAGACACTTTTCGCTGTAGTAGTCCCATCCAAGAATCGTGGTAAAGGCAAAAAAGATCAGGCAGATCATCAGGATAAAGGAGCATACCATATCAGGCAGCGGAAGACCCATCTGGAATGCCTTCGTGGTAACAACAACACCCTCAAGTCCCATATCCCAGGTTCCTGTGATGACAATGGAAAGTCCTGTCATGGTGCAGATCACAAGCGTATCAATAATAGTTCCCATCATGGAAACAAGTCCCTGCTTGGCAGGCTCCTGAACCTGCGCTGCTGCAGCTGCAATAGGTGCACTTCCAAGACCTGCTTCATTAGAAAAGATACCTCTGGCAATACCCTTCTGCATGGCTACGATCATGGCTCCCATCATACCACCGGCTGCTGCCTTCAGGCCAAAGGCACTCTGTACGATCAGCACGATCGCTGCCGGGATCCTGGTGATATTGCAGATCAGGATGACCAGTGCTGCAACTACATACAGGACTGCCATAAAGGGAACTATAACAGAGGCTACTGTAGAAATTCTCTTAAGCCCCCCGATAATAACAAGTGCCACACAGATGGTCAGGATAATACCTGCGATCACAACAGCGATAGAGTAATCCATGCCAAATAAATGAATGGTAGTGGTACTGTCAGGATCAAAGAAGTTCTTGACCGCACTGGTAATACCATTTACCTGGGTAAAGGTTCCGATTCCGAAAAGTCCTACGCCCACGCCAAAGAAAGCGAAGATCTTGGCAAGCCATTTCCACTTTTCGCCCATACCCTTTTCTATGTAATAAAAAGGGCCTCCAATGATATGTCCATCCTCTGCTACCACACGGTACTTCACAGCAAGCAGACACTCAGAGTACTTGGTTGCCGTACCAAGAAGGGCAGCGATCCACATCCACAGAAGGGCTCCGGGACCGCCTGCTACAAGGGCAGTTGCCACACCGACGATATTTCCGGTACCGATCGTAGCGGAAAGTGCGGTACAAAGCGCTGCAAAGCTGGATACCTCTCCATGCTCACCGGATTTCTCATTGGCTCTGATCAGACGAATGGCATGGGGAAGCTTCGTGATCTGCAGTCCCTTCAGACGGATCGTCAGAAAGATACCTGCGGAAAGAATCAGGACGATCAGAGGAATACCCCATACCAGATCATCCACGGTCGTTAATACGTTACTGATTGCTTCTAACATTTGTTCCTACCTCTCACTTCGTTTTGATTTTTGTAAATACAAAAAAGAGCTGATAAAATCAGCCCTCCAAAGAGTATAGAACATGCATATAATGATGTCGGGGTCAAAAGCCCCCGACTTTGATACCTACGGATTGCTTCGTGCTACGCACTCCCACAATCCTACCCAATATTCGCATATCGTGGGATTATCATCCCACGATATGCTCATATCGGGGCAGGTCCTAAGGTCTTTCACCCACTTATGAGCAAGCTCATGTGGGCTTAGACCTTTTGACCCTGGTATCATATAATATAATGCTCTGTCCTTTTGCCTGAGAGATTGGCAGTCCTTATTACTGCCGTACACCTTCGGCGCCCTGAAAAACAGGGACTCTCCAGAGTGGAAAAAGCTGCGATCCATTCGTCGCACTTTCCAACAACAGAACTAACTATATCATAATATGCTTTTCAATGCAAGAATATATTATTTTTGGGTAACAGTTCAGCCCTTTAACATCCAGTCTTATTATCTGGTCTTCCGCCTCTTTTGATCCCAAACTTCTCCCGCATGGCAAGCAGACGCTCCACCTGCTCTTCTGTCAGGGTATTCTGCTCCTTCAGGATCTTCCCTGTGATCATCAGGATATTGGCATAGTATTCCATGGATTCCAGCCTGTAATAGGCGCTGTAGGGATCCTCTGCCCAGGTCACTGCCCCATGATTGGCAAGAAGTACTCCATTGTGAGTATGACAGTAAGGTGCGATCACCTCCGGTACTTCTTTGGAACCAAGCTCCGCATAGGGTGCCACCGGCACATCACCAAGCGTGATCACCGCTTCTGCCAGCACCGGCACGTCCAAAGGAATTCCTGCAATAGCAAAGCAGGTACAGATCGGCGGGTGGGCATGGCAGACACTTAAAAGCTCCGGATTTTCCTGATAAGCACGAAGGTGCATTTTCAGCTCAGAGGAAGGCTTCTTCGTTCCCTCCAGTACATTTCCCTCGAGATCCACCTTCACAAGCATTTTCTTTTTCATGAAGCCCTTGGATACGCCGGTAGGGGTCGCCCACACTTCATTCTCTCCGGTACGGATGGAAATATTGCCGTCATTGGCAGCCACAAAGTTTCTCACATACATCCTCTGTCCGATATCCAGAATGGCTTTCTTCGCTTTCTTTTCACTCATGTAGACAGATTTGCTCATACCCTTGCTGCCTCCTTTTTCCTGCGGATCTGTGCAAGGGATTCTGTAAAGGGTGCCCTGGCGATACCATACTCTGTAACGATTCCTGTGATCAGATCGTGATCTGTCACATCAAAGGCTGGATTAAAAACCTTCACGCCTTCCGGTGCCATACGCTCCTTATACCACATCTCTGTTACCTCCTCTGCAGGACGCTGTTCAATGTTGATCCCATCTCCGGTCGGGGTATCAAAATCAATGGTGGAAGTAGGGGCACAGACATAAAAAGGAATGCCATAGCGCTTTGCTACCGTGGCTACCACGCTGGTTCCGATCTTGTTGGCCGCATCTCCGTTGGCAGCTACCCTGTCACAGCCGACAAACACCGCATTGACCCAGCCCTTCTTCATCACTGTGGCTGACATGTTATCGCAGATCAAAGTCACATCCACGCCTGCAGAATGCAGCTCATAGGCTGTCAGTCTGGCTCCCTGTAAAAGAGGTCTTGTCTCATCCGCAAATACGTGGAAATGATAGCCTCTCTCTTCTCCAAGATAAATGGGTGCTGTGGCTGTACCATATTTACAGGTGGCAAGCTGTCCGGCGTTGCAGTGGGTCAGGATACCGTCACCCGGCTTTACCAGCGTCAGCCCGTTCTCCCCGATAGCACGGCATACCCGGATATCTTCTTCCTTAATTTGGGCTGCTTCCTGATGCAGCAGCTCCACGATCTCTGCTACTGATCTTTTCTCTTCTTCTCCTGCTTTTCTACAGAGCGCATCCATCCGGTTTAACGCCCAGGACAGATTCACAGCCGTAGGTCTTGAAGAATTCAGATACTCCCTCTGCTGCGTAAGCTGACAGTAAAAAGCACCAAAATCACTGCCTGCATTGTCTATATTTTCCATCTGGATCTGTCTTGCCAGCAGATAAATGCCAAAGGCTGCCGTCACCCCGATCGCTGGTGCACCACGCACCTGTAAAAGGTAGATCGCATTCCAGATCTCCTGTGCTGTCCGTAAGCGGATCAGCTCTGTCCGTCCCGGAAGGAGTGTCTGGTCAATGATCACAATACTGTGATCCTGATCATCTAACGCTACGGTTTCATAATTCATGATGTTTTCTTTCTGATCCATATCAGCTTCCGCTCCATTTCTGTTTTATTCTCAGACATTTTCCGTCAGCCCTCAGATGCTCCGCCATCCTTCTGCGCATTTCTCTCCCTGGCTTCCAGCACATCCATGACAGTCACAAGCAGGCACAGGAACACCCCAAAGAAAACAGTCATCCTCTCCAGTCTGTCACCCAGCCGCTTTGCACTTTTCTGAATCTGTTTATTGCGCTCTCTTCTTCTCTTTTCCTGTAATTTCAGTTTCTGCTTCTCCAGCTTGTCCATTGTTTTCCCCTTATCTTTCTGCTGTGATATCACCATATTCTCCTCTGCAGGCCTTCAAAAGGTCATCCGGCTTCAGTTCGATCTGGGAACCGATCCTGCCGCCGCTGACAACGATCGTCTCCTGCTCCTTTGCTGATTCATCCAGCCTTGTCACAAACTGCTTTTTCATGCCGATCGCTGTACATCCACCCCTGATGTAACCGGTAATGCCGTTGATATCCTTTACATGGATCATGGCAACCGACTTCTCGCCGACCGACTTCGCTGCCTTTTTCAGGTCAAGTTCTGCCTCGATCGGGATCACAAATACAAAGTAATTTTTGCTGTGGCCCTCTGTCACCAGTGTTTTGTATACTTTCTCATGCGGCAGGGACAGCTTGTCCGCAATCTGGATCCCGTCAATAAATTCATCACATTCATAAGTATAATGGGTAAAGGGGATCTTCTCCTTTTCCAGAATCCGCATAGCATTCGTTTTGATCTCTTTATTCTTTGCCATCCTGACATCCTCCCTTTCTGTTGCTTCTGCTGCCTGACCAGCTACAGCTGGTCAGCCACCAGCACCATCAGGCTTCTTTCCTGCATGGAAAGGCTGTTCCCTGCAAGGGGAAGCGCTCCGTCCTCCGGTATTCCAGTCTTTAAATATTCCTTTCCGGTATCCGCTGCGATCTTCCATCCCATCCCTGTCGGAAGAGGCGGCAGATACAGCTCCTGTCTTTCCCAGAACACATTCAGGGCAAGGCATACCATGTCCTCCTGTCCCTCTTCATCACAGCCTGCAAACACGACCCGGAGCACCTTACTGCTGTCGTCCATGCCCATGACCTGCATATCCGGATAGCCAGTCCTGCTCCTTAAAAGTGCTTTCCTGAGGATCGCATGCTCCCTGCGGAAGCCGATCATATATTTACAGAACTTATAGTGCTCCTTGTGCTTCTCCCTGTCTCTCCAGTTCAGCCAGGAAATCTCGTTATCCTGACAGTAGGCATTGTTATTGCCAAACTGGGTATTCAGGAATTCATCCCCCGCAAAGAACATGGGTGTTCCACGACTGCACATCAGGACAGCAAAGGCATTCTTTGCAAGCTTGTGACGGAGGAACAGCACGTTTTCATCATCGGTATCACCCTCTACGCCACAGTTCCAGCTTCTGTTGTCATCGCTGCCGTCCGTATTTCCCCAGCCATTTGCCTCATTATGCTTCCAGTTATAGGAATACAGGTCATTTAAGGTAAACCCGTCATGACAGGTCAGGAAGTTTACGGAGGCATTCCTGCCTCTGTGCTCCGGATCATACAGGTCGGATGAGCCCATGATCCTTCTTGCCGCCGTTTCCCACATACCATAATTTCCCTTCAGATAATCACGCATGTCATCCCGGTATTTTCCATTCCACTCTGCCCAGCGGTTCCAGGAGGGGAAGCTTCCTACCTGGTACAGACCGCCTGCATCCCATGCCTCTGCGATCAGCTTAACATTCCCAAGCAGGGGATCAAAGGCAAGGCTCTGTAAAAGCGGCGGCTTGCTCATGGGTGATCCATCCTCATTTCTTCCAAGAATGGATGCCAGATCAAACCGGAAGCCGTCTACATGGTAGGTTGCTGTCCAGTAACGCAGACACTCCAGGATCATCTGCTGCACCATCGGGTGGTTACAGTTCATGGTATTGCCGCAGCCGCTGAAATTATAATAAAAGCCCTCCGGCGTCAGCATATAGTAAATATTGTTGTCAAAGCCCTTGAAGGAAAAACAGGGACCAAGCTCATTCCCCTCTGCTGTATGATTGAATACTACGTCCAAAATACATTCAATCCCGTTTGCATTTAATTCACGGATCAGGCGCTTTAATTCATTGCCCTCGCGGTTAAATTCCGTTTCTGCCGTATAGCTGGTATTGGGGGCAAAAAAGCTGATCGTATTATAACCCCAGTAATTCAGAACCGGCCTTCCGTCTACCATGCGGAAGTCCTTCATCTCATCGAACTCAAATACCGGCATCAACTCTACTGCATTGACACCAAGCTCCTTCAGATAGGGAATTCTTTCACGGAGACCATCAAAGGTTCCGGGATTCACTACACCGGAAGAAAAATGCCTTGTAAATCCCCTGACATGTAATTCATAAATTACCAGATCCTCCATGGGAATTCCCGGCTGTGTGGTGTTTCCCCAGTCAAAATCATCCCTGACCACTCTTGCCTTATAGAAGTTGTTCTGCGGGATCCCCCAGACACTCTGCCCGGTCACAGCCTTTGCATAGATGTCGAGCAGCACGTTCTTTTTATTAAAAAGAAGTCCCCTGCCCGGGTCATAGGGGCCATCCACGCGGTAAGCATATTCAAAATCACAGATATTCAGCCCAAATACGATCATGGAATATACCTTCCCGATCTTATAGCTTTCCGGAAAGGGGATCACCGCATAGGGCTCCTGTTCCATTCTTTTATATAAAAGCAGCTCACAGGAGGTTGCCCCATAGGAATAAACGGTAAAATTAACGCCACAGGGAATTGCTGTGGCGCCATTTACTTCATACATTCCGGGTCTTACCTCAAAGCCATTGATTACATCCATAGGCACCATATGAATCCTGCTCATTGGTGCGATCAATTTGTTATCTTCCATCCTGTCCCCCAGATCAGTCCTGTTAGCCTTCTGTCAAAAAAGCTTATTCCTGCCCTATTATAACATATTCCGGAACCTTGCGAGGAATTCTTTTGTTGCTTCCTCCTTCGGCTGTCCAAAGATCTGCTTTGGTGTTCCCTCTTCACAGATCACACCGTCTGCCATAAACAGCACATGGCTGGAAATATCTCTTGCAAATGCCATCTCATGCGTTACCACGATCATGGTAAGTCCCTCCCTGGCAAGTGCTGTCATAACCTCAAGCACCTCTCCGACCATCTGCGGATCCAGTGCTGACGTCGGCTCATCAAAAAGCAGGATCTCCGGTTCCATGGCAAGTGCCCTTGCGATCGCAACTCTCTGCTTCTGTCCTCCGGAAAGCTGCCTCGGCTTTGCATTCACATAAGCACTCATGCCCACCTTATCAAGAAACTTTAAAGCCTTTTCCCTGGCCTCTTCCCTGCTTTTCTTTGCCACCTTGATCTGTCCCACCATACAGTTTTCCAGGACTGTCATGTTGCTGAACAGATTGAAGCTCTGGAATACCATTCCCACTCTGGCACGGTATGCCGGCACATTCATCTTCCTTGCAGTGATATCCTCTCCATGATAAAGAATGCTTCCTCCATCTGGTGTCTCAAGCAGATTGATACAGCGGAGCATGGTGGATTTTCCGGAGCCTGATGCACCGATAACAGAAACCACATCCCCGGGATGCACACTGAAGCTGATATCCTTTAATACAGAGTGGCTGCCAAAGGATTTCTCCAGATGGGATACCTCCAAAATACTGTTTTCCTGTGTTTTATTCTCTGAAACTTTCTGCTCCTGATTCATGCCATGCCCCTCCTATCTGCTTTCCTTCTTGCCAAGCTGTGATCCGATATCCATCACATCTACGAGTTCATAATTGTCGCCGCCGTCCATCTTCTTTTCCCAGAGTCTGAGCAGCCTTGATGTGATCAGTGTCATGGTCAGATAGATCGCCATAACGATCGTTGCGGACTCAAAATAGGTATACAGCGCTCCGGACACACTCTTGTGTACAAAGAAAAGATCTACTACACTGATCACAGAAAGAACGGAGGTATCCTTGATATTGATGATCAGGTTGTTGCCGATCTGGGGCAGGATATTCCGGAATGCCTGCGGCAGGATGACATTGATCATCGCCTGTACATGAGTCATGCCGATCGCCTTGGCTCCCTCCATCTGACCGGGATCTACCGAAATGATACCGCCTCTGACTGACTCTGCCATATAGGCTCCGGTGTTGATCGATACAACAAGGAATGCTGCCTGCCACATGCCAAGCTGCACATTGCATACCTGTGCCAGTCCGTAATAAATGAAAACAGCCTGTACGATCATGGGAGTTCCACGGAATACTTCTATATAAATTCGAAGAATCACATTTACGATCCCAAGCAGAACGCGCTTGACAAGCGGATCTCTCCTTTTGTCAACCGGGATCGTCTGGATAATACCGGACAAAAATCCGATGATACAGCCGATAAACGTGGATACCAGTGCGATCACCAGTGTCGTTCCCGCCCCCTTCAGATACGATGTCCCGTATTTCTGTAAAATGTAAAAAATTCTTTCAATAAAACTCATATTGGAAATCATTCCCTGTTCTCCTTTTCTGTCTGAAAAAGGCCGGACATACTCTTAAAAGTATCGTGTCCGGCCTCTATCATCTTCTTACTTCCCAGAATCTGTCAGTTTCATTTATTCTGCCAGCGGCTGTACACTGATCGCTTCCTGCATCAGACTGTTGAAGTCATCTACAGTCATCGTTTCCAGTACGCTGTTGATTCCGTCAAGCAGCTCTGTGTTTCCCTTCTGTACAGAAATACCGATGTTTACTTCCTCATCAGATACGGAAAAGTCATCATCTGTACCGGAAAAATCAAGCAGCTTCATATCAGGATAAGCTGCACATGCTGCCATGGCTGTCGGCATATCAGTAACAACCAGATCTGTTCTTCCGCTTTCCAGTGCTACCAGCATAGCCGGTGCAGATTCCTGCGCGGGCTGGATGTTGGCATCCTCGATCTGGGAAAGGCAGTTGTCATACCAGATCGTACCAAGCTGTGATGTACAAGTGGCTCCCTTTAAATCTGCAAGTCCTGCTGCATTTGCATATGCACTGTCCTGTTTTATAAGGCCTACAACAGTAGCATAATAATAAGGCTTGGAAAAGTCAACCATTTCTAATCTTTCAGCTGTTGTTGACTGACCTGCGATAACACAGTCAACAGTGCCTGACTGTACCGCAGGGATCAGTGCATCCCAGTCAAGCTTCACGATCTGCAGTTCGTAGCCCAGTGTGTCTGCGATCTTCTTTGCGATCATAACATCATATCCATAAGCATAATCAGAGCTGTCATTGATCGGAACGGCTCCGTTTGCATCATCAGGCTGCGTCCAGTTGTAAGGAGCATAGCCACATTCCATGGCTACCTTTAATACCTTTGTTCCTGCTGCATCACTCTCAGCTCCCTCTGTTGCTGCGGTTTCCTCTGTTGCTGCATCTGTTCCTGTGGCTGCTGTTTCTGCACTGGAACCGCAGCCTGCCAGTGTCAGTACCATAGCTGCACTTAACAGTACACTTAAAAGTTTCTTTTTCATAATTATCTCCTTCCTGTCGGCGCTCTGGCAGAATCACTCTGTCATAAAAATAGAGAGAAAGACCCCATAAAGCCTTCCTCTCTGAATCGCCTGAGACTATATTATATGTGATTTCTCAAATTGTCAACAATTTTCAGCATTTACTCCTATAACTCCTCCAGCCGAGTGCTGAAATCTGACAGACATGCAAGAGCCTGCTTCATGAGCCCGGAAAGCTCCGGCAGCTGTTCGCGTTCCTTCTTAATAGCTGTCTCCAGATAAGACGTCTGCATTTTCCGCGCATCAGAAATATTTTTCCTGATCACATCCGTATCCATCATGCCGCCCTCTGCTTCCAGAAGCCGCAGCGTATCATAAAGATCCTGGTTTCCGTTTTCCACCATGCCCTTTCCCCATGTATCTGCGGTATTCTCTGTTACCTGCAAGACAAAGTATCTGCAGGTTTCCCTGCTGAAATACGATGCATAATAATTGTAATCCACAGCCTCCAATGCCGATATCACTCCAACCCTGTTTCCTTCTGTAAGCTCCCTGTCTGCCCTGTCCAGCAGCTTAATATTATCCACATATCTCTGATGGGGTACCAGCATCCGGTCATTCCAGTCAAATTTCACATAATTCTGCATAAGATATTTAAAAATTTAAGGCAGGACAAGATTGGAGTCTTTGGCTGCCTTTTTTAATGCCTCTGTCTGCCGGACTGACCGCAGCCTGTCATTGATATCTTCTATGCTGGTGTGGATATCCCCTGCCAGAGCAGCCAGCTTCTGGAACTCTTCCTGCCCTTCTGCATATCCCTCCGGCATAGTATCAGCGATTTCCTTTATCCGTATGGTAAAATCAACAGGTCTCACTGCGAGCCGGTCAAGCTTAAGGATCAGCTTTCCAAACATGGAATGAATGATACGGAACAGCTCCTCATCAAACCCGGTCTGAAATCCAGACCAGGAGGAATGCAGTACAGTGCGGTCAGCAAGACATCCATCATAGGTTCCGGCAGCAAAGCTGGGAATCCCTGCAAGCTCATAGCTGAAATCCTCTGTCAGAGTGGTTAATGCCGTATCTGCCTCGAATGTGTATTTCGCATGCTCCGTATAGGGCAGGATACTTTCCTGTACAAAGCCATATAACTCCTTACAGCATGAAATATTGAATTTCGTTTCCCCGGTGCAGGCATAGCCCCCGTCCATATTCACAACAGCAAAGCCCTTCTTATTCCACTCAGGCCGTATTCTGTGGATCTGTTTAAATGCACCGATCGCCCAGTCATATTTATTGTCAATAAGTCCCCATTCTTCTGATGCATGCATCACAAAACGGATTGTCCGGTACGGCTTATATCCGGAATCTATCAGTGCCCTTGCTACCCCCATGGCCCATCCGACTCCCTGTACATCATCAAAAACGGTTCTGTAATACGCATCATAATGGTTAATGACTATGATTGTCTCATCGGTTTCTCCGGGAATTTCGCCCCACAGATTGTAGCTGATCTTATCACGCTCGACCACGCTCTTTGCGTCAATACAGACACTGACTCCCTCTTTAGACTTTTCCTGCAGTCCTTTCAGCAGCCCTGCTGCCTTTTTCCCTATGGAAAATACCGGCAGTTTGCAGGGACCGCAGATATCCTCTGAAACAAGCGTTTCATCACCAGTCTGTCCAAAGCCTCCTGTATTACAGCAGATCACAGCCGCTGCACCATGGATAGCTGCCTCATAGGCCGGAAAATTGATCCACCATTCATTCATCTGATCAATATCTATCAGGACTGCCCTGCCCGAAACCTCCAGCCCTTCATAGTCTTTTTCGGTTCCCTTTCCCGCATATATAAGCTGCAGCGTTTCCTGTGAAAAATCAGCCTCCGTTGCATAGCCTCCAAGGGGTACGGTACACATATGCCCTTCAGGATCCTGAAAGGACAGGGTACCTTTTTCATACTGCCATCTGTCAACCGGACATTCATCCTTTGTTACATTCTGAAGTCCGATCTTTTTCATTTCCAAGGCAAGAAAATCTGCTGCCCTGTGCTCCGCATCCGACGCCGATGAGCGGTTCCCTGTCAGTTCATTATCAACAATTCCTGACAGCTCTCTTATGATCCCCATAGAATAGGTAATATCAATTTTTTCTTCAAATTTTTTCATACTTTTTGTCTCTTTTGTCTGAAACAATATTTCTGTAAATATAAAATTCATTTTATACCAGAATGCCCCGGTGCATGGCACCAGGGCATTCTTTATCTCTGTTTCAGATATTCTTATTTGTTAGCAAGCTCTGCTTTCAGCTTCTCTGTCAGGGCAGGAACGATCTTGTTCAGATCTCCTACGATACCATAATCAGCTACATCGAAGATAGGAGCTGACTCATCCTTGTTGATAGCGATGATGATATCGGACTCTTCCATACCAGCTACATGCTGGATTGCTCCGGAAATACCGATTGCGAAGTATACGTTAGGACGAACGGTCTTACCAGTCTGTCCAACCTGAAGATCCTTCGGCTTCCAGCCTGCATCTACAACTGCACGGGAGCAGCTTACAGTACCGCCAAGTACCTCTGCAAGATCATCAAGAAGCTTGAAGTTCTCTGCGCTTCCAACACCACGTCCACCAGATACAAGGATTTTGGCATCCATGATATCAGCTACGTCAGATACGGACTTAACGATCTTTAAAATCTCAACATACTTGTTGTCAGGTGTGAATCCGGGATTGAATTCGATCACCTCAGCCTTTGCTCCGGGAACTCTCTCAGCCTTCTGCATAACACCAGGACGAACTGTTGCCATCTGAGGACGGAAGTTCGGGCATGCAATCGTAGCGATTGTGTTACCACCGAATGCAGGACGTGTCATTAACAGCTGGTTGTGAAGCTGCTCCTTGCCGGGAATCGGGTTGATCGGGAAATCTCCGATATCAAGCTGTGTACAGTCTGCTGTCAGACCTGTATGGATTCTTGCAGAAACTCTGGGGCCAAGGTCACGGCCGATTGCAGTAGCACCTACCAGGAAAATTTCAGGCTTGAATTCATTGATCACAGATGCCAGCGCATGTGCATAAGGCTCTGTTCTGTACTCTTTTAATTCAGGATCATCTACAACGATGACCTTATCAGCACCATACTCAGCAAGCTCGTCAGCAAGACCCTTGATTCCGCTGCCAACTAAAACTGCTGTTACTTCTGTGCCTAAATCCTTGGCAAGATCTTTTCCCTTACCAACTAATTCTAAAGCAATTCCGCTGAGTTCATTGTCTACCTGCTGTGCAAAGACAAAAACTCCCTTATATTCTTGAATATTCATTTTGGAACCTCCATTATCATCCTTAATTAGATCACGTGCTTAACTTTTAACTTGTCAATAATATAATCAACTGAAGCTGCTGCATCAAGGTTAACCTTCTCGCCTGCTCCCTTTCTTACCTTATCGGAAGCCTTAGCGATCTGGGTAGGTGAACCCTTCAGACCTAAATTGGAATCATCTACATCCTTCAGATCTGCTCTTCCCCATACGGTGATGTCAGCCTTGTAAGCATCAAAGATTCCGCCGGGAGTCATATAACGGGGCTCGTTTAATTCAGCAAGTGCTGTAATTAAGCAGGGCATTTTTGCCTTTAATACGTGATATCTGTCATCGAACTGACGCTCAACGATCACGCTGTCGCCTTCTACTTCGATCTTCTGTGCATAGGAGATTACCGGGATTCCAAGATGCTCGGAAATCTGAGGTCCAACCTGTGCGGTATCACCATCGATAGCCTGACGGCCTGTGATGATCAGGTCATACTCAAGGTTACGCAGTGCGCCTGCCAGTGTCTGGGAGGTAGCCCAGGTATCAGCACCACCAAGAACACGGTCTGTTACAAGGATACCCTTGTCAGCGCCCATTGCAATTGCCTCACGAAGAACTTCTTCTGCCTTGGGAAGACCCATTGTCAGAACAGTTACTTCTGCGCCATACTGGTCTTTTAATCTAAGTGCTGCTTCCAGACCTGCCTTGTCGTCAGGATTCATGATAGTAAGCATCGCACCTCTGTCAAGTGTACCGTCGGGATTGAACTTAACGCCGCCCTTTGTATCAGGTACCTGTTTAACACAAACAACGATTTTCATTGTATTATCTCTCCTTATTCTTTCATTCTTATTTCAGCAGGGAACCGGAAATAACCATTCTCTGTACTTCAGATGTACCTTCATAGATCTCTGTGATCTTGGCATCTCTCATCATACGCTCAACGTCGTACTCTCTGATATAACCATATCCACCATGGAGCTGAACAGCCTTGGTTGTTACTTCCATAGCAACCTCTGCAGCATACAGCTTAGCCATAGCAGCTTCTACTGTGTAGCTCTTCTGGGTAGCCTTAGCCATAGCTGCTCTGTATACCATGTACTGTGCAGCCTGAACCTTGGTAGCCATATCAGCTAACTGGAACTGTGTATTCTGGAAAGCACCGATTGCTCTGCCGAACTGCTTTCTTTCCTTTACATAAGCGATGGTTCTGTCAAGCGCGCCCTCTGCAAGACCAAGAGCCTGTGCAGCGATACCGATACGTCCGCCATCCAGAGTATGCATAGCGATACCAAAGCCCTTGCCTTCCTGACCAAGCAGGTTTTCCTTGGGGATACGGCAGTCTGTGAAGATCAGTTCGTATGTGGATGAACCACGGATACCCATCTTATTTTCCTTGGTACCGAAGGTAAATCCAGGAGTTCCTTTTTCTACGATGAAAGCAGAGATCATCTTCTTGCTTCTGCCCTTAGCATCGGTTACAACGCTTGTTACAGCGAAAATTACATAAACATCAGCTTCCTTACCATTGGTAATGAAGATCTTGGATCCGTTCAGAACCCACTCGTCACCATCAAGAACAGCCTTTGTCTGCTGACCCTGTGCATCAGTACCAGCTCCGGGCTCTGTCAGACCGAAAGCACCAAGCTTCTCACCCTTTGCAAGGGGAACCAGATATTTCTGCTTCTGCTCTTCTGTACCATAGGTCTGGATAGGATCACAGCAAAGAGAGGTGTGTGCAGAAACGATAACGCCTGTAGTACCACAAACCTTGGACAGCTCCTCAACGCACATAGCGTAGGTTAAAGGATCGCATCCCTGTCCGCCGTATTCCTTCGGAACCGGAATTCCAAGGAAGCCAGCCTTAGCCATCTTCTCAACTGTTCCTCTGGGGAACACTTCTGTCTCATCTACTTCCTGAGCCAGAGGCTTAACTTCTTTTTCTGCAAACTCTTTGAAAAGAGTTCTCGCCATTTCATGTTGTTTGCTTAACGTAAAATCCATGATTTTTATATCCTCCATTAAATATATGTTATTGAGGGAATCCTCAATTAAAATTACTGTGCATCAACAGGGGTCTTTGTTCTGTCTGCATTGTAAATATAGAAGCCCTTGCCGCTCTTAACACCAAGATTACCGCCACGGACCATCTTACGGAGAAGAGGACATGCACGATATTTGCTGTCACCTGTTTCATTGTAAAGAACATCCATGATAGCAAGGCAGATATCAAGACCAATGAAATCACCAAGCTCAAGGGGTCCCATAGGATGGTTTGCACCAAGCTTCATAGCTGCATCGATACCGGCTACATCTGAAACACCTTCCATCTTGATGAAGGCTGCTTCGTTGATCATGGGAACAAGGATACGGTTTACTACAAAACCGGCTGCCTCGTTAACCTGTACAGGGGTCTTTCCGATCTCTTCAGAAATCTTCTTGATGGTGTCAACTGTCTCTGCAGGAGTATTTACACCGGCAATAACCTCAACTAACTTCATACGGTCAGCAGGGTTGAAGAAGTGCATACCGATCATAGGACGGTTCAGTCCGTTTCCGATCTCTGTGATGGAAAGGCTGGATGTGTTGGAAGCGAATACACACTCAGGCTTAGCGATCTTGTCAAGCTCTGCAAAGGTTGTCTTCTTTACTTCCATATTCTCAAATGCTGCTTCAACGATCAGATCACAGTCTTTGCAGAGGTCTTCCTTCAGACCGGGAGTGATCTTTGCAAGGATAGCATCTACTGCTTCCTGTGTTAATTTTCCTTTTTCAACTAATTTAGCATAGCCTTTGGCGATCTTTGCTTTTCCGCCGTCAGCCCACTCCTGCTTGATATCGCAGAGCGCTACTTCATATCCGTCAACCTGGGCAAATGCCTTTGCAATACCCTGTCCCATAGTACCGGCACCGATAATACCTACTTTCATTTCTTTTCCTCCTGAGATTTTCATTATCTTTTATTCTTAACAGCCGGTTTCCTGCCGCAGGCACTACGCCGGCTGTCATTTACAGATCTGTGCTTTCAGAAATCAGCAGTTCTTGAAGGGCTCTTTTACCTTTTCCTTGTTCTTGTCAAGGAAGAATGCCATTCCATACTTCTGGTCTTCTGTCTCAAAGCAGTCACCAAAAAGCTTCTCTTCGATCACGATTGCCTGATCCATGTCTGCATCAAGACCTTCGTTGATCGCTTTCTTGCAGTTGCGGACAGCGATCGGTGCATTCTTTGCAATGCCTGCTGCCATCTTCTCTGCTGCAGGAAGTAACTCCTCCTGTGTATAAACAGCGTTTACAAGACCGATTCTGTAAGCCTCGTCAGCCTTGATGTTTCTTGCTGTGTAGATCATCTGCTTAGCCATGCCAGCGCCTACAAGACGGGCAAGTCTCTGTGTACCGCCAAATCCGGGTGTGATGCCAAGACCAACCTCAGGCTGTCCAAATACGGCATTGTCGGAACAGATCCTGATATCACAGCTCATGGAGATCTCGCATCCGCCGCCAAGTGCGAATCCGTTTACTGCAGCGATCACAGGGATCGGGAAGGTTTCGATCTTGCGGAATACATCATTTCCCTTCTTACCGAAGGCTTCGCCCTCTGCCTTGGTCAGTGTGCTCATCTCAGCGATATCTGCACCTGCAACGAAGGACTTCTGTCCTGCACCTGTCAGGATCAGTGCTCTTACTTCATCAAGGTTTACAGCATCCAGAACAGCGTTCAGCTCGTCCAGTACTGTAGAATTCAGTGCGTTCAGTGCCTTCTCACGGCTGATGGTGATAATGGCATAAGCACCCTTCTGCTCATATGTTACAAATTCCATGGTATTAACTCCTTTTTATTTTGTTCACAGAAGTAAGCAGACCTAAGAAGTTAAGCCTGCTTACTTATTTTCCTTAAAATATGCTTAGTCTTCAATCTTAACAACTGTAGAGCATCCCATACCACCGCCGATGCAGAGAGTTGCAAGACCGGTCTTGGCTCCTCTTGCCTGCATCTCATGAAGCAGTGTAACAAGGATACGGCATCCGGAAGCTCCAACAGGATGTCCAAGAGCGATCGCACCACCATTGGGGTTGAGCTGCTTGTCAACATCGATTCCCAGATCCTTACCTACTGCAACAGACTGTGCTGCGAATGCTTCGTTTGCCTCGATGATATCGAAGTCCTCGATCTTCATGCCTGTCTTAGCCATAACCTTCCTGGTAGCAGCAACAGGTCCGATACCCATAACCTCAGGTCTTACACCTGCAAGTGCGCCAGCTACGAAAGTAGCCATGGGCTTAACGCCAAGCTCCTTAGCCTTCTCTTCGCTCATAACAACGACTGCTGCTGCACCATCATTGATACCGGATGCATTACCAGCGGTAACAAATCCGTCAGGATTGATGGTACGGAGCTTTGCAAGTCCTTCGATGGTAGAACCATGACGGGGTCCTTCATCTACCTTGAACTCGATCATTTCTTTTTTCTTCTTAACCATTACAGGAACGATTTCGTTCTCGAAAGCACCGTTCTTCTGTGCTTCTTCAGCCTTTAACTGGCTCTTTAATGCGAACTCATCCAGCTCTTCCCTGGTCAGTCCCCACTCTCTGCAGATATTGTCTGCAGTTGTGATCATGTGGTAATCATTGAATGCATCCCACAGGGCATCCTTGATCATGCAGTCAACTAAAGTACCATTGTTCATTCTATATCCATAACGTGCCTGAGGAACAGCATAGGGTGCCAGGGACATGTTCTCCATACCGCCTGCTACAACGATGTCAGCATCTCCTGCCATGATCATCTGTGCTGCCTGGTTTACACAGTTCAGACCGGAACCGCAGACAACGTTCATGGTAACAGCGGGAACCTCGATCGGAAGTCCTGCCTTGATAGATGCCTGACGGGCTACGTTCTGTCCAAGACCAGCCTGGATAACACATCCCATGTATACCTGATCTACTGCTTCCGGAGCAACTCCAGCCCTCTGAAGTGCCTCCTTGATTACGATTGCGCCAAGCTCAGCAGCAGGGGTTGTGCTTAAAGAGCCACCCATGGTACCGATCGCTGTACGGCATGCACCGGCTAAAACAACTTTCTTTGCCATTATTTCTTTCCTCCGTTTGAATCATTTTGTATAAAATTTCAGCCTTACCGGCTGTCTGCAACGATTGTTAATTTTTTGTCATTGCCACAGAAATCATTATAACATAGGGCTTTTACTTTTGCAATCACAATTCACAGAAAAGACATTTGTTGAAAGGGCATTCGTCCACTGGACGTGAAGCTGAAAAAGACGCTTCGTTCTGATGGAGAGCGAAACGTCTTTGAAGCTTTCAGATATGTTGTCACACACCTGATGTCATATTCGGCATCTCGGTGGGAGTCGGAGTTGGTACCGCTGTAGGTTCTATCTGTGTCGGCTGCACTGTTCCTGCCGGTGCCTGTGCTGCCGGTACAGCAGGCACTGTCACTGACGCTTCTTCCTTCCTTTCCTGGCTTCTCAGGCTTTCCAGATAGGCCTGCCACTCATCTTCCTTACGGATCTCTTCAACCTTGTCAAAAAAGGCGCTCCAGGAATACAGCGTCTCATCACTGACATTCACACGGCTCACAGGGCTTGCCGCTGACAGAAGTACCATGCCTGCCGGAAGCATTTCTCCCTCGGGAACCACGGAGCCGTCCGCTGAAACAGCGATCTTGTCATCTGCCAGCTTCTGCAGGAAGCCTGCCAGCTCTTCATAGCCATTTTCGATGAGATTCCTGATCTCTCCCTGCAAAAGTGCGGTTCCCTTCATCCTTGTCACATAAGCTGCGTTCACGATGGGAGTGCCTTCTTCCGAAACCGTCACTGCCTGATCCGGCATCCTTTGCATTTTTGCATAGGAAAAGGAAAGGATCTGTTCCCTGCCCTCTGCATCCTTCATCAGGAAACGATAATTGTAATCTGGTGTCGATACGACCTGGATCTTATCTGTCAGGATAACCGGCTGCCTGCAGTCCTTCCAGACCAGCTCATTCTTTTCATTCAGGATGATCTCTTCCTGCCCGGTAAAGAAAACGGACGGTCTGCCGGTATCCTGATTGTACCCGATCACCAGATTGCCGGAGGCATTTTCATGGGCTTTATCTTCACTGTCCTTACTTTTTCCGCTTTCCTGTGATGCCTGCTGGAAGCAGATCATGCTGCCATCTGCCGCATTTTCCGGAAGCGTGATTTCCAGTGTATACGGTATCGTCTTCCCCTTTGCTCCTTCCCTGCCATCTACTGTCATATTGGAAGCGAGTACCAATACACCAAGTGACAGGAAGCCCGCCGTCAGTACTGCTGTCTTTTTCTTCATTCTTTTCCCCTTTCGCTTACATAAAATATCCTTTTACATTACTTTTACACATTTATTATAGCAAATGAAAGGACGTTTCATGCTATCGGTATTAGCAATATCCTTCCATCGTTTTCTATGATCCGATAAAGCGTGTCATAGGAAAACTCCGTTCCGTCCATGAAGGGTGCAAACAGCTCCTGATTTTCTTCATCAAGAGGCTCTACATACAGATAGCCTGCATGGGACTCTTCGATCGTCTTTAAAAGTGCTGCGCTGTCCGTCGTCTCTCCGCTGATATTTCCGTACATCACAGATACCGGTGCTGCCTCAAAGCTGACATAGGCATTCCTTACCCAGCTGATATCCGACAGATCCCGGAGATACAGTACACGGCCGATGCTTTTCCTCGTTCCTGCACCGATCTTTACCAGAAAGGTCTCTGCCTTTTCATCTACGATGTCTTCTCTCTCCTGCCGGATCTCTTCTATAGTATTCCTGTAGCCGGTCAGTGCCCGGTAAGATCCCTGATAATCTGCCGTCAGAAGAACCGGTATGGCACAGAGCAGCAGCCCCCGAACAGCATTTTCTGACTTCAGTACAAGATATGCGGTCAGATACAGGCTTCCTATCGTAAAAGGTGCTCCATACCGTTCAATCGAGGACACCATGCCAAAGGGCTCCAGATATTGCGTTTCCACTGCAAAGATCGTCAGGTGGCTGATCAGGTTCAGGCTGTAAAAGCACGCTGCGCTCAGCAGGGCAAACAAAAGCAGGAATCTGCTGTCCTTGCCGGTTATCTTTTTCCGGATCCCAAGCAGGGCATAAATAACCAGCACCAGAAGCACCAGCATCAGCGGACTTAAATTCAGTATGGCTGTGGAATACCTGTGCAGCGGCCATTTCAGGAAGGCTGTCAGAAAGGCATCTATCATCTGTTCCTGTACATCCGGAATGTTCATGCTTCCTGTCGCCATATGAACCGCAACGCCTGTCAGCTTGGCAACCCTTCTGTTCATCAGGCAGAAGAAAAGCCAGCTTCCTTCTGTCAGCGCAGGCAGGCATACCACAGCTATAAGTCCTCTTTTCACTGACTTTCGGTCCTGTGCAAATATTTCATCCCTTCTGTGCAGAAAGTGATATAGCAGTGTAAATAAAAGTCCAAAGAACAGCCAGATCACCCCAGTATTCTTGCAGAGCACCAGTACCATCAGATAACAGGTCTGTCTTCCGTAATAAAACAAGGAAGAATGCCCCTCTCTATCAAGAACCGCTGTCAGGAATGCCCCATAGATCACAGCCATGGTAAAATCTGCGCAGCATCCGTCCATCCAGAAGGCCTCCACCATGGAAGGGAACAGCCACAGCAGTACAGCGCCGATCGTCATGGTGATTACGTTCTTCTTTCTGATCCGCTCCAGCAGGGGAACAAGAAATGCCAGATTACAGACATAATATCCTGCAAACATCAACCCTTCTCTGAACTCTGAGGGTGAAAGGTGAAGGAACCACCATTTCAGCATCTGGGTTCCCGGCGGATAATCCCCAAATTCTGCCGCCACGTTTTCATACCTGTCTGCAAAGCCGTCCAGGTAAAAAATGGACTTCACATCTGTGGCCCAGAAATTATAGTCATCCCACCAGCTTGTCAGCTTACCGGATACACACACTGTCACAACCATAAACAGCAGCAGGGCTGTCAGAAAAGCGGGTGCCCTCAGCTCCCTCCCGGCAAAGGAGACAAGCTCCTTTCTCTTTTTTCTGTCCATTTTAAAGACAAGGATTCCGCTTCCCAGCAGAAATAAGGGTGCCAGGATATCCGTCAGCCAGAGGAGGTTTCCAAAGCTGAGCCCATACAGGAAAAGGATCAGAAGGCTCACTGCTGCAGGAATACAGTCTGTCAGCTTCTCTTTCAGGTAAAATCCAAGGATCAATATAAAAATTAAAAGTGATAAAATATGAATGATAAACATAGTAAAAGTATACCTCAAAAAGCATGCACCGTGGAAGCTTTTTAAATAAAAATGCCGGCTGCCCCCAGAAATTCAAAAAGATGTGGAGCACCTGCCCCACATCTTTTTGAATTTAGCCTCCCACTCAGGGAGCCCATCACGCCTGTCCTTCCATCGCTCCGGACCGGCCGCTTTATTTTATACCTCAGGCTCGATCAGACCGTAAGTATTTCCTTTTCTCTTATAAACAACATTCACCTGATCTGTCTCTGCATTACAGAATACAAAGAAGTTATGTCCAAGAAGCTCCATCTGTACACAGGCATCTTCCGGATACATAGGCTTGATATCGAACTTCTTGGTACGGATGATCTGTACCTCCTCATCATCCAGATAATCCTTCTCTATGAAATCCTGCTTGAAGAATCCTCTCGACTGCTCCTTGGCGATCAGCTTGGTCTTATACTTCTTCAGCTGCCTCTCGATGATCTCTTCTACAAGATCAATCGATACATACATATCATTACTTACCTGTTCAGAACGGATGATACTGCCCTTAACCGGGATCGTAACTTCGATCTTCTGTCTGTCTTTCTCGACACTGAGTGTAACATGTACCTCTGTTTCCGGTGTAAAGTACTTCTCAAGCTTACCGATCTTGTCCTCCACTGCTGCACGAAGTCCAGGAGTCACTTCAATATTCTTGCCAATAATAATAAACTTCATATACATCATCCTTTCCGTGGATTATTTCTTTCAATCATTATAGCACATGTCCCCTTAGTTTTGCAATAATTTCAATGATTTGTTTAAAAACGATACCAGTTTTCCAACAATTTTAGTCATCTTCGGGAAGTGACTTTTTTCGACTATCCTGTTCTCTTTATCATAAACACACAAAACGTCCGTTCCTCATTTTCCCTGTGGATAGTGTGGATAACTCCGTGTATAAATCAAAAATGCCTGTTTTATGGCATTTGTGTATGTGGATAACTTTTTAATCCTTTTCTTCCTGTCGTCCATATATATCAGTTCTCTCTTTTTCTGCTTTGTATAACTTGCACACACCATCGTTTGTCAACCCGTTTTGGTACAAAAAAAGAAGTCTGACTCTTTATGAATCAGACTTCTGTAATTTCATTTTTCTGTTTTCCTGAGAGAACCGGACTCCTTTTAGAAGATTCTCCTGATAGAAAGGATAGAACGGTAATTTGCGTTGGAAGTAATAATTCCTGTCTTTGCTGTTGATGCATGCACGATCTGTCCGCCGCCAATATAGATTGCAACATGACCGGAATAGCAGATGATATCACCCGGCTGTGCACTGTCAAGGCTGCCAACAGCAGCACCTACGCTTCTGTCTGCTGAAGATGAATGAGGCAGGCTGACACCATAATTAGCATATACACTCATAACAAATCCGGAGCAGTCCGCACCATTTGTCAGGGAAGTTCCACCCCAGACGTAAGGGTTGCCAACAAACTGGCAGGCAAAGTTTGCGAGCTCTTTGCCAAGCTCACTGCCGCTTCCTGAAATAACCGGCGCCGCATAACTCTGATTGCTGCTCTGGCTGTTCTTCTTATTTGCTTTCGCTGCCTTGGCTGCTGCTTCCTGTGCTGCCTTTCTCTCTGCTTCTTCCTTGGCAAGTCTTGCTTCCTCTTCTGCCTTGGACTCTGCCTTTACGAATTCTGTGGAAAGGGTGACATAATCTAAGGATACATAGCCATCACCTTCCTCGATATTTACCTTAACCCAGCCGTCCAGCTCTTCGGTAACCAGCAGTTCGTCTTCAATAGGAACCATACCGATCACTGCGGAATCAGTAGAGGGCTCTTCTCTTACATAGAGAGTAGTAGTATTAACGGTGGCGATTCTTGTACCCACCTCTTTGGCAAGCTCTACTGCATCCTCACCTGTGACACAATACTCTGCCTTCACATAACCGGTCACACTGCCGGATGTGATCTCGTACCAGCCGTTGTCCTCTGAAATAAATTCACCAACAGACTTGTCATAAAGCTTACCAAGGATCTCACCATCCTCACTGGGAATACTTCTGACATTTACATAATCATTTACCTTGGCGATAACCAGGGATTTAAAGCCTTCTTCTTCCTTCCTGGCTGCGATTTCTCTTTCCTTCTGGGGAATGGTCTTGGTGGTGGAAGCCGTTACGGTTTCTTCAATGACTTTCTCTTTCTGGATTGGCTGTACATCAAGCTTGGGGCTTGCTGTTGCCAGTGGAGATGCACTGAGCGACGGAGATGCCGCTGATGAATCTTCTGTAGCTGCTGTTCCTGTACTGCTTTCTTTCTGTTCTGCCTTTTTGGCATCTGTCTCATCCTTGATGTTCTTGACACTGGTACCATTGGAAGCAAGGAAGAAATCAATGCCTGCGGAAGGAAGATCTGTCTTCTCCTTCGCAAAGCTGTTCATATTCATACCGGAAAATAAGAGCGCTGCTGAAAGAACGCCTGCTGCTATTTTCACGTAAGATTTCTGCATAACAAAACTCCTTCAAATCTTTCACTGCTTAATTGTTACAAAAATGTTAAAAACACTATAACACTTTCGTCAAGCACTGTCAACCTCTGCGATTTTTTGCATCAGCCTTGAAAGCCCTGTAAATCCGGCACTTTTTCATATCCAAATCTTCAAAGGCAAATTTTTCCATCTACAAGCTCTTGTATTTTCTGACAGAAAAAAGGAGACTGTCGAAAGGCTTTCTCCACTTCCACAGTCTCTTTTCTTAAAAATTTTGTAAAAATTCACAACAGTTTTTTCATGGGTCAGAGCTGCTGTGTCTTCATTTTCCATATCACTCTAAGCCTTCAGCGTCCGCAAATATTCCTCCACAGAATTTACAGCATTGGCACCATCTGCAGCAGCTGTGATGATCTGGCGCATTTTCTTCTTTCTGATATCTCCTGCCACGAAGATTCCAGGTCTGCTCGTTCTGCCATCTTCCCCGGCAATCACATAGCCCTGTTCATCTCTCTCAGCCAGCTCCTGCAAAAGCTCGCTGTCCGGATGGATCCCCACTGCAGCGAACACACCGTTTACCGGCAGATGCTTTTCCTCCCCGGTCTTTACATTCTTAATAAGAAGAGACTCGGTCACCATATTTCCTTCCACAGCCTCTACCACAGTGTCCCAGAGGATTTCCACGTTCGGAAGCTCCTTTACCTCCTGCTGCAGCGTCTGGGCTGCCCGCAGCTCATTTCTTCTGTGGATCAGATAAACCTTTTCACAGCCTCTTGCCAGAAATGCGGCATCCTCTGCAGCCACATTGCCGCCGCCTACGACAGCCGTCACCTTTCCTCTGACGAAGGCGCCGTCACAGGTCGCACAGTAGGATACTCCCTTGCCGGCAAATTCCTCTTCTCCCGGTACATTCAGCTTCGCATGATAGGCTCCTGTTGCCACGATGACCGTTCTGGCCTGCAGCTTTTCTTTTTCCGTCTGAATCAAAAAATGGCCGTCTTCTTCCTGAATGGAAAGAACCTCAGCCACTTTAAATTCACAGGAAAGCTTATCCGCATGCTCCCGGAACTTCATTCCCAGCTCAAATCCGTTGATTCCGGGAAGTCCGGGATAATTGTCCACTTCATAGGTATTCAGTACCTGTCCGCCGCTCATGGCGCTTTTCTCTATGGTCACTGCCTTAAGTCCGGCTCTGTTTGCATAAATGGATGCACTTAAGCCTGCTGGACCTGAACCGATAATAATTACATCATACATATTGTCTCTCCTTCCTGTTACACAAAACACTTCTGCATCTTTATTTTGTTTTCCCATCTGCATCCAGTTCCAGTCAGATCCATCCGCCATCCATGGTAATGACCTGTCCGGTCAAGTAGTTGGGACTCTCCAGGAGCTTTACCACAAGCTCTCCGGCTTCCTGTGCTGTTCCCATTCTGTCTGCCGGGATTTCTTCCACCAGTGCCTGTTTTTCCTCTTCGGTAAAGCAGGCATTCATTTCGGTGTCGATCACACCAAAGGCAATGGCATTTACCTGGATATGACTTGGCGCCACCTCCTTGGCAAGGGCCCTGGTAAAAGCATTCACGCCGCCCTTGGCTGCGCTGTAGGCCACCTCCATGGAAGCTCCCACTGCTCCCCACACAGAAGATACATTAATAATCTTACCGGATTTCCTGTGGATCATACCGGGAAGCACCTGGCGGCTGGTATAAAACAGCGCATTCAGATTCGTGTTTATTACCTGCTGCCATTCCAGAACTGACATATCTGTCAGTAACCCTACATAAGAGATTGCCGCATTATTGATCAGCACATCTACTTCTCCGCAGATAGAAAACAGCTTCTCTACTTCCTCCGGATCTGACACATCACACTGATATGCCTCACATCTGACTCCATAAGTCAATTCAATTTCCTTCTGTAGAGCGTTCAGTCTTTCCATTGATTTTCTGCATACCAAAATAAGATCATAGCCCTCTTTGGCAAGGGCTATGGCAATTCCTGCACCGATCCCCCGGGATGCCCCGGTGATCAGTGCCTGTTTTCTTTTTTCGTTATACAAGGTTTCTGATTCCATCACAGATCCTCTTTGCAACTGCCGGATTATTCATGGTGTAAATATGTACCCCGTCTACATCACTGGCGATCAGATCAACGATCTGATTGATCGTATAGGCAAGACCGGCATCCAACAGCGCCTCTTTGTTATTTTCATATTTATGCAGTACCTTCTGGAATTTCACCGGAAGAGTTGCCCCGCACATAGTCACCATACGCTCGATCTGTGCCCTGTTGGTCACCGGCATCACACCCGCATCGATCGGAACATCAATGCCGGCAATTCTTGTTTTTTCATAAAAATCATAAAAAACTTCATTATCAAAGAAAAGCTGCGATACCAGATGATCCACACCGGCATCTACCTTTCTCTTCAGATTACGGATGTCAGTAATGGCATCCGGTGCTTCCAGATGCTTCTCCGGGTAACAGCCACCGCTGATACTGAAATCTCCCTGCGTTTTGATATACTCTACCAGCTCATTGGCATAATGGAAATCATGCTTTACCGGGATATTGGGATTCATATCTCCCCGGAGTGCCAGTACATTTTCAATGCCTGCTTCCTTTAACTGATCCAGAATGCTGCGGATCTCTTCTTTATTATAGTGGAGACAGGTCAGATGCACGATCGGCTCAATTCCATATTCATTTTTGATCTTTCTGGCAATTTCTACTGTCTTGTTATTTGCCGTACTGCCGCCTGCGCCAAAGGTTACACTGATAAAGTCAGGATGCAGGTCACACAGAAGAGAAAGTGTCTCATCTATATTCTGCAGGGCAGCTTCTTTCTTCGGGGGAAATATTTCAAAGGAAAGAACCGGCTTTCCTTCTTTCTTCTTGGCTTCAAATATCTGTGGTATCTTCATGATTGTTCCTCCTGATGTTTTCTTTTTATTCCTACCGGATCAGCTCCGGAAAACTTTCTGTTTCTGGTATTTCATCGATCCATCCCAGATGATAGGCTGTGATTCTTGAGATCTGTTCGCTGATCCTTCCTTCTCCGGCCACACTTCGCATGATCTCATCCGGATAATTTGCTGCAATATAATCCGTTACCGCTCTGCTGTATTCCTCTCCCCTGTACAGATCATGGGCCCCAAATATGTGCAGAATCTCGTGGGCGTAAACTGCAGGCTCCTCTTCTGTCCCCTTGTCATTCCTTACAAACATGACAAGACTTTCCCTGACATTGTCCTCCCCGTCATACACAATCGCATAGGATCTGCCGGGCGCATTCACAAACATACAGGTGGCAATCCCGTCAGCTCCATACTCCTGCAGCAGCCTCTCATAGGAAAGCTCTTCCTCTGTCCACTGTGCAAAGGCTCCGTCCAGTGCATCCATAAAATCACTGTCATCACTGATGGAAAAATCTACTGTCTTTTCCATACAGAGATCCTGACTGTTTTCTTCACTCCAGTCCAGAATAAACTGGGTTTCCACGCCGTAACCGAAAGCAGTTTCTTCTATATATATAGCAGCTTCCTTCAGTCTCTGTAAACAGATTTCTTTCTCTTCTTCGGTAAAAGCATTGTCCGGTGTAGTCAAAAACAGGCTGACCAGTATATTCTTTCCTCTCAGAACTGAGGCACTGCCGATTCCAAAGCTGCCATCAATTCCATCAGTTCTTACCAGGGCATCCGGCGGCACGGTCGGAAAGGGCGCTGCCAGCATAACAGCCGGCGCTGCTGAAGTGGATGTCGCTGCAGATGGAAACGGCGCTGCTGTTTCCGGTAAAAAAATGGCAGCCTCTGTTTCTATGTTCTCATCCTGTACTGTTTCTTCTGCAATTTCACCGCTCCTGCTTCCACAGCCTGTCAACAATCCAGCCATTAGGATCCAAAGAAACACCGTTACTCCCGTCAGTCCTGCTTTAATAAGCCTTCCCACTGCCATTATTCCTTATGCTTCTCAATGGTATTCTTGACAGCGCCCATTCTCTTGTCAAGGCTTGCACTGGTTTCGGCACAGTCCTTCAGTTCTGCTGCCAGCATGGTTGAAAGCTCTGCGTCCAGATCCTTCTTATAGCGCAGTCTGTGCTCCAGGCTTGCCCAGAAGTCCATGGCGATCGTTCGAAGCTGTACTTCCACCTTCATCTGCTTTTTTTCATTCTGCAGAAAAATGGGAATTTCCACGATCAGATGAAGACTTCGGTAACCATTGTCCTTGGGATTCTTGATATAATCCTTTATCCTGATCAGCCTCACATCATCCTGCTGCAGAAGGCAGTCTGCCAGTCTGTAAATATCCTCGATAAAGGGACAGATCACACGGATCCCTGCCACATCTGTCAGACACTCTTCTACTGCACTCACCTCAAAGGGCAGCTTTTTTCGATAAAGCTTGTCCATGATGCTCTCCATGGACTTCAGCCTGGTCTTGATCGTTTCTATTGGATTATGCTCCTGCTCCAGGGAAAACTGCTGGTTCAGCACACGGAATTTTGTTTCCACCTCAAGCAGCGCACAGCTGTAATAGGTCATAAGCTGCTTTGACTGCTGGAATGTTTCCCTGAAACGCTCTACTGTTTCTTCCGGAATATCTGCAAATGACATCAAAATCTGTTTATCCACACTTTTTCTCCATTCATATCATGCTCCATCCATCAGAAGGACTGCAGGGATCAGTCTGCTGGCTTCTGATAGAAATGTCCCGTCAGCTGCTGCGTCTTCATCTCATTGATAAAGGCCTTTTCATCCACCTTCCGGACAGCCTGAATTACCTTTTTGCTCTTGGAACCATCTACTACTGAATATACCACATTTCTCTGACAATGTTCAAAGGAACCTTCTCCCTCCAGGATCGTGGCCCCATGATGGCTGATCTGATAGATTGCCTCACAGACCTCTCTTGGTCTGCCTGTTACAATAAACAGCGTCTGCTGCTGATATTTCTTATAAAGCACATGCAGCACCTGTGTCGAAGCATACTGGAATATGATCGAATAAAGTGCCTTGTCAAAACCAAATAAAATACCTGCCAGCGTCAGAATCACTACATTCAGTAATAAAACAGCATTAAAAGAATCCACGCCCTTTTTCTCAGAAAAATAAATGGCTATAAAATCCGTCCCCCCACTGGTTGCGTCCACGGCAAGGCACATACTGATGGCAAGTCCGTTCAGCATACCGCCAAAGATGCTGATCAGCAGTGTATCATAGGTAATCGCAGTCCCGGGGATCAGATCGGTCAGCACACTGGTCAGCACGATCATCAGACAGGAATACATAGTAAATTTCTTCCCGATGTAACGGAATCCGATGTAAACCGGTATGGCATTCAATATCAGGTTGACCACCGTATAAGGGATCGTTACATGGAAAAACATCTCCCCTACTCTCTGGATCAGAATAGTCAGTCCTGTGGCTCCGCCCGGATACAGACCTCCTGTTCTGACAAAGGTCTTGATATTAGCCGCCATCAGCAATGCAGCAATGCAGATCACCAGGATCCGTTTCGCTTCTTTCTTTACCTCTGTTTTCATGTAATTCCTCCCATGTTCCTTTTCATCCAGTATATAATAAAGTATCTTTATTCGCAATATTTCTCTGTTTCTTAGGAATTTCTTAATTCAAGCGTAAGAATTCTATAAGTCTATTTTATTTTTTCTTTTGTTTGGTATACTACTACAGTAAAGCGGAATTCACTTCCCCTGATGGAGTGTATAATAAATGTTTGTATCTCTTTTTTTCCCGGTATTTCTGGGAATTGTGACCCTTTGTTATTTTGCCCTTCCGGCAAAATGCAGACCTGCCATACTGTTTTTTGCAAGCTGTGTTTTCTGTGCCAGCCTGGATATCAGAAGCCTGGTAATTCTCTTTATCAGCATTCTCTTTACCTACTGCGGCGGTATTCTGTTAGAGCATGCAGGAAAAAATTCATTCAGACCCGGGAAAATTCATTTTATACTGGCGGTTCTTCTGTCCCTGTGTCTGCTTCTGCTCCTTGTGTTCAAATATACCGGATATATTTTCCAGCGCTTTTTCCCGTGGCTTACCTTTACCCAGACCTTGCTGCCTTATTTTCTCATGCCCATTGGTTTTTCCTTTTATCTCTTTCAGATGATCAGCTATCTTGTGGATGTAGCAAAAGGAAAGCTTGCCGAAGAGAAAAATTTTATTCATCTTGGCTGTTACCTTGCCTTTTTTCCGAGGCTTGTGAGCGGTCCCATTGAGCGGGCAGGGGATTTTCTGCCACAGCTTTCCGCTCTCTCTAAGATAAAATTTTTCGACCGCGGAAGGCTTTCCACTGCCTTTACCTATATTCTGTGGGGCTACTTTATGAAAATGGTCGTTGCAGACCGCCTGGCTCTTCTGGTGAACAGTCTCTTTGGCAGTATGCAGGAGTTTGACAGCTTTTTTCTTTTTCTTGGCATGCTTTTTTATACCATGCAGATCTACTGCGACTTTGCAGGCTATTCCAATATCGCCATTGGCTGTGCTGCTATCTTTGGAATAAGGCTGACGCAGAACTTTGCTTCGCCTTATCAGGCTGCCTCTATTTCAGAATTCTGGAGACGGTGGCATATTTCCCTTAGCAGCTTCCTGAAGGACTATATTTATATCCCTCTTGGTGGCAGCCGGTACGGTACCTTCTGGAAATGTCTGAATACCATGATCGTTTTTCTGCTCTGTGGCATGTGGCATGGCTCCGGTCTGAACTTTGTGGTATGGGGACTGCTCCATGGCATTTATTCTGTGATCGGCACCTTTCTTCCATCTGGCAGAAAATACCGCGTTCTGACCTTTTTTGAGGCTGCCTTTGCCTGGATCTTTTTCCGGGCAGAAAGCCTTTCGCAGGCATTTTCTTATATCAGGAGGATGCTGACTGCCGGTCTTCAGCCCGGAAGCTTTTCCCGTTCCCTCAAGCTGCTGGAGCTGGATCCTGCAGAGATCATCATCGTAACGATCAGTATTCTCCTGATCCTGCTGATCGATGAGCTCTGCTACAGGAAAAAGCTGTCCCTGCCACTGCTCATTCAGGAAAAGCCAAATGCTGCCAGATACCTGATCTTTTATCTTCTTCTGATCGGTATTTTTGTCTTTGGGGTGTATGGCCCCGGCTATCAGGCAGAGCAGTTTATTTATATGCAGTTTTAAATTGTGATTGATTTGTTTGATGATTTCAGAAAGGATCTTTATGAAATTTTTTCATTCTAAAACAGCCCTGCGTCTTTTCTTTATCCTGCTGCTTCTGATAACCCTGTACCTGCTTTCCTGCGTACTGAAGGTAAAGTCCGGTCATGGTATCGACCAGCAGGAGGGCTTATACTGGCAGGAGGAAAACAGCATTGATGTCATGTTTCTCGGTACCAGCCATGTCCACTGTGACGTCAATACCGGTCTCCTCTATGACAGCTACGGAATCACAGCCTATGATTACAGCGGCGCCGAACAGCCGCTCTGGATGACCTACTATTATCTGAAGGAGCTGTACCGGTATCAGACCCCGGAGCTGCTCGTGCTTGATCTGTATGGCCCGGCCAGATTTAAGGAGGACTACCAATACACCTGGATCTCTGAGAATATTTACGGCATGCGTTTTTCACCCAATAAGCTGAAAATGCTCCTTGTCAGTGTGGAGCCCGGCCGGATCAGAGACTATTTTCCTTCCTTTGCCATTTATCACAACCGCTACGATTCCCTGAGTGAAGATGATTTTCAAAGCTTCTTCTGGAACAGCGAAGATAAACAGGCCTTCAAGGGCTATACCCCTTACTTCGGCACGGAGCTACAGACTGAGCCGGATGACTTTTTCACAGAGGAAAAGGGAGGTCTGACCAAAAAGTCAGAAAAGTATCTCCGTAAGATTATTGCTTATGCCAAAAAGAAGCAGACACCCCTCCTTCTTATCTCTGCTCCCTATGTCATAACAAAGGAAGATAAGATGACCTATAACCAGATCGCTGAAATTGCCGCACAGGAGGATGTCGCCTTTATTGATTTCAATGAATATTATGAGGATATGGGACTTGATTTCACCACAGATTTTAATGATGAATCCCATCTGAACTATCAGGGAAGCTGTGTATTTACGGATTATCTGGGAAATTATCTGAAAGAAAACTATATACTGCCGGATCGCCGCGGTGATCCATCCTGTGAATCCTATCTGGATAATCAGAAGCTGATCCTGAAGGAAGCGAAGGAGGCTTCAGCTACCGGCTGAAGCCTCCTGTTTCTCTATTCCCATATTACTTCTCTGTAATGATGAACTTCTGAACTATTTCTCTCATTTCATTGGAAGCATCTCCAACTTCATTCATGACAGTAATGACATTCTCAGACTTCTCAACAATATTGGAAGCTCTCTGTGCAATCTCATTGGTTCCGTTTGCACCTTCATTAGCTGCCTTGCTGACATCATTAATTGACTGCAGGACACCCTCAATGGAAGCTAACAGTTCTTCGGAAATTGCACTGAAATCTGTTACCATTTCATCCACATCAGCCGCATCCTGATTGTAAGCATCTGCAATCTCAGTGAACTGATGGAAGCTCTTTGATACATCCTCTGCCACGAAGTTAAGCAGTCTTGAAGAATCATCTGCAAGGTTCTGTACCGCTCCTGTTACCTTCTGTGTTACCTGCTGAATATTTTCAGCGGTTACCTTGGACTGTTCTGCAAGTGAACGGATCTCATCTGCTACAACGGCAAACCCCTTACCGGCCTCCCCGGCTCTTGCTGCCTCAATCGAAGCATTCAGCGCCAGCAGATTGGTCTGTGCAGTAATTCCCATAATGGACTGTGCCAGTACCTCAATCTGTTCTACTACCTTGGCTTCTTCCAGTGCCTGTATCAGACTTCCACTGATCTCTGCCTTCATATCCTTTGCATTCTGATAATTGCTTTCAGTATCTTTCTTTGCCTGCTGCGCACGCTGATGAATACTGACAACCTTCTCTGCGCCATCCTGTGCACGTACTGCAATATTCTTGGATACCGTTTCGATCTGATGGGAAATAGTTTCAATCTGCTGTGCAGAAGCTGCTGTCTCTTCCATACTTGCTGACAGCTCCTCTGTTGCTGCTGAAACACTGCTGATATCATCATTCAGCTCACCTAACTGTTCCATCACCTCATCTACATCTCCGGCCAGTGTCAGCCCATGTCTCTTCACGGCACCAATCACCTCATCAAAGGTGGCTGCCATACTGTTCATCGCTCTCTCAAGAATGCCCAATTCATCTTTCCGTTTCAGTCTGCCGGCTGCAGATCTTCCCGTCATATCACCGCTTTCCAGCTTCTGTGCATAGCCGACTGCCTTCTTCATCCAGCCTGTAGTATCTGCAATAAGATAAATGATCACTGCTATCGTAAGCAGGAAAAAGACTACTGTGCAGATCTCCATTTTCATGATCCATTCATTTCTGGTAGCACCTATGGTCTGCTTCTCTCCCTCTACGATTTCATCAATATAATCTGTATAGTTTCCTGTACCAATGACCCATCCAAACGGCTCATACAGTCTGGAATAACTTCTCTTTGGAAGGTTTTCTGTTCCACCCTCCTTCGGGAATACATAATCACAGTAACCGCCATCTGGCTGCTGTCCTACCGCAATGATATCTTTCACCATCTCATAGCCATTGCCATCCTTGGTTCCCATACGGTTCGTACCTTCCGTATCACTGCCGAGCAGTACAATGTTATTCCCTTCCGTATCATCTGCCCAGAAATATCCGGAATCTCCATACCGGAGTTCACGAAGCATATCAGCGCCCTGCTTCTTGGCCTCTTCCAGTGTACACTCTCCTGCTTCATACGCTGCATAATACTGATCCAGCATGGATATTGCATTGTCTACCTGCTGTCTGATACTTTCATCATACTGATTACGCACCTCTTCTTCCAATGCATCATCTGCGTGACTGCTGATCGTTTTCATGCCCTTGATCGCTGAGAATCCGGATCCCATCACCATAATAAATACGAGAACCAGGATCATTGACAGCTTGACTGACATTTTTAAGTTCTTCATAAGTAAAATAGCCTCCCTTCAATGGTTCTACAGATTATAAAGTATTATAGCATATTTTACTTATTTTCTACATTTATCGATAAAATTATTGCTTTTTGAAATCGAATCATTGCGATCAGACTGCTTTTTTGATCCGTATCATCCTGTTTACACATTCTGCTCAAAGGCATGGTTCAGTGTCGGCAGAAGATCCTCTGTTTTTTCAATGCGATACCCTTTGATCCCGAAGCTCTCTGCATATTTAGCCCATAGCTGCAGTCATTAAAGATCAGTACTACAATGGGGATTCCTAGCCTTTTTGCTGTTTCCAGCTCCTGGGAGTTCATCATGAATCCTCCATCTCCCGTCACTGCCAGGACTCTTTTTTCAGGATAAATCAGCTTCGCTGCGATCGCACCCGGAAGTGCGATTCCCATAGTAGCAAATCCATTGGAAATAATACAGGTATTACTGATAATATATGCTTTTCTATCAACTTAATCACATCAGGTGGGCTGAGATTGTGCTTTTGCCGGAGATATTCTCTGCAAATATAAATGGCAATTGTAAAGTTTGCTTATTTGAAAAAGATACATGGTGCTTTGCATGAGAATTGCCGACCGCTTGCGTCCTATTTTTCAAACAGATGCAGCAGATATCCGTATCCCTCGGCTTCCATTTTTTCATAGGGGACGAAGCGCAGGGCCGCGCTGTTGATGCAATAGCGCACGCCGTTTGGCGACTCCGGGTCGCCGGTGAACACATGGCCGAGATGGGAGTCTCCGGCGCGGCTTCTGACCTCCGTGCGGCGCATCCCGTGGCTCAGGTCCTCCTTCTCCACCACGGCGGGACCCTCGATTGGCTTTGTAAAGGCAGGCCAGCCGCAGCCGCTCTCGTACTTATCCGTGGAGGAAAAGAGCGGCTCGCCGGTGACAACATCCACATAGATGCCCTTTTCAAACTTGTCCCAGAACTCGCCTGTGAAGGCGCGCTCCGTGCCGCTCTCCTGCGTGACGCGGTACTGCTCCGCCGTCAGCTTGTCCCGAATGGACTCCGCCGCGGGCTTCTGATAGTCACCCGGGTCGATGCGCAGCCGGGAAAAAAGCTCCATCTCCGCGCGCGGGATGTGGCAGTAGCCGCCTGGGTTCTTTTCGAGGTAGTTCTGGTGATACTCCTCGGCGGGGTAGTAGTTCTTGAGGGGGCCGATCTCCACGAAGAACTTCTCGCTGCGGCCGCGCTCGATCTCCGCGATGCGCTTCACCGTTTCTCTCGCGTTTTCATTGGTGAAGTAAACGCCGGTCTGATACTGGCTGCCCCGGTCGTTGCCCTGCCGGTTTTGCACCGTGGGGTCGATCACATAGAAGTAGGCCAGCAGCAGCGCGTCAAGGCTCACCTGCTCGGGGTCGTATTCCACCCGCACAGTCTCCCGAAAGCCGGTCTCTCCCTTGCAGATGGTCTTGTAATCGGCATCTGCCTCGCAGGTGCCGTTGGCGTAGCCGCTCTCGGCGTCGATAACGCCGGGGATGGACTGCATCAGCTGTTCCATGCCCCAGAAGCAGCCGCCCGCCAGATAGATGACATTGTCTGTGGTATCCATATAGGTGATCTCCTCGTCGGATCGGTCAAAAGCCGATCCGTCCATGTTTGCTTCCTGTCCACTTTTCTCCTTCGGCACAGTCTGATGCCCGGCGGCGCAGCCGCTGAGCAGCAGTACCGAGGTGAAAAGCAGGGCCAATACGCTTCGATGCATCGCGTTTCCTCCTTTCAGGGGAAGCTGGGCTCACTCTGCCCCTTCGTGCGCCATGGGCAATGCAATGGCGCACAGCAAGCACTTTTTAAATCTCGGGTCAGCCCATATCGGCGGCGAGCACCTGATCGATGAGCTTTTGCAGCGTCTCCGCCTGCTTCTTTTCCGTGATGGCGCCTACGATGGGTTCACCCACGATATTGCCGCTGCGGTCGACCACATAGGTGGTGGGATAGGCAAAGATATTGGTGGTAAACTTTCCCGCCTCACCGTCGGAGTCAAAATACACATTCTGATAGGTGGCGCCCTTCTTGGCAAGCACATCCTTCGCCTCGGAAATTGCCGCTTCATCGCCGTCCAGCGTGAAGATGTTGACGCCGATGAGAGAGCCGCCCTTCTCCGCCAGCTCCTTGTTCAGCGCATCCAGCTCGGAAAGCTCGCCCACGCAGGGATTGCAGGTGGTGAACCAGAAATTCACCACGGTGACGGCGTTACCGGAGAACAGCTCGTCGCTCTTCACCGTGTTACCGCCCAGATCTTTCCCTTCAAAGGCGGGGAACTTCTGCATACTGCCGTCGTCGGGAGGGTTGCTCGTGTCGCTGCCCGCGGGCATGCTCATATCGCCGTCCATGGATTTCTGCATGATCTCGGGATACTTCTCTTCCAACTCGATCAGCCTGTTTTCAATATTGCTGATCTCCGTGGCTGACTCCTTCAGCCACTCATGCTCCTTGTCGGTGAACTGCTCTTTAGCGGCCTCGACGGTATCCAGCAGGAAGTCGCCGTAGTTTTTCCCGTCCTCGATCATGGCCATGCCCTTGTCAGCCTCCTTAAAGACCTTTTCCCACAGCTCGGTATTTTCCGACAGGATCACGTTCTCCCGCTCCAGCAGCTCCTTGTGCAGGGCGAGCGCCTCCTCGGCGTTTTTCGGCTCGCCAGTCATGGCGGAGCCGTTGCCGCTCATGTCGCCCATCTTGTCATTGTTCTTCGTGCCGCAGGCCGCCAAGGCCAGCACCATCAGCACGGCAAAAGCCAGTGCAAAAATTCTCTTCCTATTCATTTTGATTCCTCCATCGTTGTTTTCTTTGTTGTTTCTTTCCCGTTGCCGAAGCCGTAGCGGAAGCACACGGCGTTCGTTGGACAGGCGCGGATGCACATTCCGCAGCGGATACACTCAGTATGGTTGGGCGTTTTCGTCACGTCCACATCCATCTTGCAGGCTCTGGCGCATTTTCCGCAGGAGATGCACTTATTCTTGTCCACCTTCATCTGGAAGAGGGACACCCGGTTGAACAGCGCGTAGAACGCGCCCAGCGGGCAGAGCCACTTGCAGAAGGGGCGGTAGAACAGCACGCTCAGCACGATCACCGACAGCAGGATGCTGAATTTCCATGTAAACAGCTTGCCCAGCGCCGCCCGGATGCCGGAATTGGCAAGGGACAGCGGGATGGCTCCCTCCAGCACGCCTTGGGGGCAGAGGTATTTGCAGAAGAACGGGTCTCCCATGCCCACATCGTTCACAAGGAACGCCGGCAGCAGGAAAACCATCACCAGCAGGACAGCGTATTTCAGGTATGTCAGCGGCTTCAGCCTCTTTGTGGAAAGCTTCTTAGTGGGGATTTTGTGCAGCAGCTCCTGAAACCAGCCGAAGGGGCATAGAAAGCCGCAGATAAAGCGTCCCAGCAGGACTCCCAGCAAAATGAGAAAGCCTGTGATATAA
>OJJU01000105.1_pt1 | contig 36411 bp, 32 predicted proteins | sample 1596141 | NCBI WGS metagenome assembly OJJU01 (sample SAMEA4350150, study PRJEB24818) | metagenome | biome: human; feature: gut; material: faeces | place: Denmark | collected 2013-09
AGCTTGGCTATTCCGTATGCTTTCAGTTCTACCTTATTATACTCACAGGGTAGCACTTCCTTGCCGTCCTTATCCACAACACCCGACAGACCTTCCTTGTTGCTGACTATCTCGTAGCCGTATGCTTTCTCCAAGTCCATACGTTGCCCCTCATGTGTCATCATGGTAATTAGCTCTGTTCGTGCGTCCGAAGTGATTCTCTCTTGTTCGTTACAAATAGAATAGGCTATGTTATACAGCCCTTCCACTTCTTCTGTCAGAATGCCTTTTCCTGCTACACGTCCCTCAAACATGGCTTGCCAGTCTCTGTCATCTGACGGTAGGCCAAACAAACGGTACAGCCCGACATTGTCTAATATCATGCAATACTTCTTGCCCTCAAACACACGCATGCCACGTCCTACTTGCTGCAGGAACTTTGCCAACGACAGTGTAGGTCTCGCCAACTGGATAAACTCTACATCGGGACAGTCAAAACCTTCACCAAACAAATCAACGTTCACCAACACTTGTATGTTGGCTTTCTGTTCCACTGTCTTATCCCTCACGTCTGCCTTAGAGTCTGCACTCAATGTTTCACCTAATAGCTTAGTAAGGCCCAGAGAGGCACAACAAGGCTTACCATAATAATCTCCTACATTTGTTTTCTTAAACCTTTCAATGATTGCCTTTCTTTCTAAAAGCGGAGTCTTGCTACTTATCGCCACTGCATTTATGCCATGCTGTCTGTACGCTTCTGCTATATGTTCCGCATGTGCTATGTCTATGGCGTAAGTGATGCCTTTCTTGTTTGCAGCATATCTTATCACCGTATCGCAAAGCCTCTCGATACTTGGCTGCACATTCATTTTCTCACTCATCTCTCTCAGCGAGAAGTCTCCGTCGGCACCTCGTTTCTTCAGCGAGTTCACCAAGCGCCAGTCCTCGCTGTCCTCTCTGATGGACATATAGTCATACAGCGATAGCCACCCATCGGCAATAAACTTCTTTGCAGACCACGACTGCAACAGCACGTCGAACAAATCGGTGAACCCTCGTTTGGTCAGTCTGCAGGGCGTGGCTGTCAATCCTAACTTTTTCGATTCAGGAAAAGCATCCATTACCTCCTTGTAGGTCTTCGCCACGGCATGGTGCGCCTCGTCGATCACTATCAATGATGGAATTTCCTCCATTTCTTGATAGTGTCTCGACAGCCATTGAACCGACATTACCTTTATATGGGAATTGTCCGATAAAAGGGAAAGAGCAGTGCCAGAAGTAGAGGAGGAGCTGCTTAGCATGGTATCGAGCGTTTCCTTTATCTGCTCTACCAATTCACGACGATGAACAACAATCCACACACATGGATTCTTCACTCTTCGTTCTTCTCTCTTCACTTGCTCCGCCAAAAGCACAGTTTTTCCCGTACCTGTCGGCATCTGCACCATCACGGATTGACACGACCGAAAAGCCGCCTCAATCCGTTCACTCATTTCTCTTTGATAGTCGTATAGCTGAATATCCTTCATATCAACTTCGTCTCGGCAACCACATCGAGGGTATTTCTTTATGAGTCTTCGAATTGGCATTGGTGATGTCTATCAGTATCAGATACCACTGTTCCTTTCTTCGGTGCTCTCCAGATATATAGTAGACTTTATTGGGTTGGTCTCTAAGTATCATATACAGGTCCAAGAACTGGAATATTCTGTCATTTGCCACGCATTCCCGATGATGCATCGGTATGCCTGCCATGTCTCTGTTTTTATAGAAATAATAGTTATAGCCAACTCTCAGCACGTCCATGAATCCCATATGCTCTACAATCGGACGCTCATCAAACTCCTGCATGGTGTACAGATTTACCCACGTGGTTTTGTCTTCTCCCGCAAACACTACTTCTGCGATATTGTCATCTGAGAGCTTTACGCTCTTTAATCCTTCCAGAATGATATGGTGGTCATTGTTGCTGATGGCATACTCGTTGCGCATGAAATGTTCACAGACGTATGCGTCCTTACTGTTGTATTCCTTTCCTCTGTTCTTGTTGATAGCATAATAGGCGTATGTTACAAGGCATTCTTCTCCATTGATGGTTTTATAGATACTGTTGCTCTGCTGTTTGCGTTTTTCCCCAGTAATATATTCTCTTCCATAGGTTGTCACTTCCTGCATTGAGCCTTGCGCATTATCCATATAGAGATATTGCTCCTTGGTGCCTATTGTCAGAGGTGACCATGGGTCTTTTCGTCCTACGTATTCAATGGCTTCATTTTTATTGTTCAGCAGGTAGTACTTTGTTATGTCATCTTCTGTCTGACTGACTAACTGCCAGTTGAAACGCATATCATCGTAGGTCTTATATATCCCATGCATATTGTCACCAATACGGATATAATTCCCGTCCTTTATATAGCCAAATTTTGTTTTTCGCATAATGTAATTAGATAATCGAAATAATCTTAAATGGCAGTTCCACAAATAATTATCTACGCATTAAATCAAATTCATGCGCTTTATCTCATCAATGTTTTCCTTGATAAATTCACTGACTTTCTTGCCGTTGTTCGGGTATATTATGCTTATTCGGATGCTGTCATCCAACGCCCCATACACCTCGTCCATCAATTTATTGAATGGGCTATCCTTACATATATCCGGCAACCATAGTATCACGTCTCCACGCTTCACGGTTACATGATAGTCCTTTATCAGATAGTGTCCCACCAATTCCCTTATCTTCTTTTCTATTTCAACACTATTCATAACTTTTATCATAGATATATTTGATTCATCCGATATTCAAAGTATTGCAATTTGGATCTTATAGAGTGATTTGCAAGCCCCAACGGTTTTTATTCTGTTCGTTGTGGAATCTATTTTCCGAGTAGTATCCACAGTTTACAAGCTCCAACGGTTTTTATTCTGTTTATCGCCGTATTTGTTTTCCGAGTGGCACATCGTGCCACTGCTTTACATTTATATAAAGCAGTCGAGAGTTCACTCTCGTAAGGCTTTATATGAATGAAAAGCAAGTCGAAGACTCGGAAAACAGATACGGGGTTTATCTCGGTTTTTGTCTAAATTCCACCTTGTAGCAGCTTTTGTCTAAAGACCACCCAGATAGCAGTTTTTTGTCAACCAACACCCACAGCCCACTAAAATGGCAAAGCCCCTCTCGGCACCCCATAATCCGTACAACTCTCCATTCCCTCAATCTCTTTCCACGCCTCATGCAAATAAACATTCACATCCTCAGGCAGTTTCCCTTCTTTCGCCAACTTCTCAAACTCCTCCACCATGTCTCTTATGGCATATTCTGGACTATACATGTCATCGAAATACTCCCAGTGCCTGTCTATCACGAAGTGTCTGCACATGGATTTGGTCAGTTGCAGAAACATCAATGCTGCCGTCTGGTATTCTCCAACGGCAAGCAACGTCTCAATATTCTTGTTCTCTTCAAACATCAGCTGCCAGATGCTATAACAATCCCAATCCACATTTTTTCTGTTGAAGATTTTCTGTTCATAGTCCTTGTTCAATGGTATCAACGACTTGGCTTCTTTCTCTGCTTCCAGTATCTGTCGCTCTTTCTCCCGTCGCCTACGCTCAGTATCTTTTGCAGCTCTTTCTTCTTCGTCATTCATCTCTCGCTCGATCTTCACGGGCTCTCCTGTGATTTTTTTGCTTGGTGCCAACATCTGTATATTGTTCTGCACTCGTTTGAAATCATCAAACCGTGACAGATGTGTAAATATGTAGGTGAAGACCTCTTCTCGCTTCTCCTCGTTGTTCCATGCTGCTACACTATCCACCAATGCAGCAAAGCTCGCATATATCAGTTTGCCGATACGTAGCTTGTACTCATTCAGATAGTCTCTAATGTCATCCCTATATATCAACAATGGCAGATGCTCGCACAATCCCATGGCAATGGCATACGCTGCGTCTGGCCGTCCTTTTGCCAACACTGCAGATATCGATTTCTTCTCCCAACGCTCCAATAGTCGTAGCATATACATGAAGTCGTCTTTGTCATCAGGGAAAAAGGTCACCACTTGTTGGAAGTACTTGGCGTATGCTTCCTCCAGGTCTATGTACAATCCCTTGGGCACATAGTCTATCTTCGGACGTTCCATACAGCTTCTCCGTCTGCGCACCTCGGCTGCTTCATCCAACTTTTTCTGATGGGCAAGGCGTTCCTCCTTGTCTCTACGAACCGTCTCCAACTCTTCTTGAAACTCTGCTGTCTGCATGGTCTCAGCACACAGCAGCTTGTCTATCCTCTTTGACAGGTATCTGCTCCATGCCTGATAATTGCTTTCATCCACGCAATCGGGGCATGGTATACCACTCATGCTCCATGTATTCTCAGACAGGTAGAAAATCATGCTGTATCTTTTCTTTTTGCTCATATTCTATGTTTTTATAAGGAATATGGGGTGATGGATTTTTCTTAGTGATTTGACATAAACCATAAAAACCGATTGTTGGCACAGTTTGCAAGTTCCAACGGTTTATCTCGGTTTATTGCCAGTTTGTTTTTCTGAGTGGCGTGTGCGCCACTACTGATGTGGGGCGGACTTTCCGTCGAGAGTTTACTCTCGTAAGGGAAGTGCGAACCACAGCAGTAAGCCGAAGGCTCAGAAAAACAGACTGGTGTTTTTACTCCGTTTTTGTCAAAGCCCATCCAGTAGCTGATTTGTATCTAAGTTCCTTTTGAATAACTCTCCACCAAATAGTCAAACCCAACAACAAACGTGTCTTCCGTTGCATCCCCATACATAAAATCCTCAAAACTGGTAAATGAAGACTGAAACATCTGCCCATACAGCATATTGATCGTGTTAATGTGCCAAACCATAGCATTACTATATCGTTGCTCTGTACGCTTGTCTTTCATTACAAGTGTCAGAATATGGCATACGGCCTCCAATAGGAACTCATAATACGAGCAATGACTCTCTCTGTCTGGCTCAAAATAATCCACATCCTTACAGTGTAGCCTTGCAAGTCGTTCAAGAAGATAAAAAGCGTTTCCTACAGCTTCTTCATTCTTGCCTTCTTCATATTGCTTCATAAAGACTTCAAGCAATGGAACATATGCCATAGCAGCCTTCTTACCATCATTCCACCTATTCGGTTCTATCCAAGCCTTGTCAATTTCCTTACGCATGGTAGGAGTAAACTCAATAAAACTGTAGTTCTTCCATGACTTCACCGTGCGCATAGCTGCAGGATATTTGTTAGGATGATTACATTTGATGTCTTGCAGCATATGTCCCAGTGTCTCTGCCATACACTTGGCATGCATATATCGTTCTTCATCTGTCTCACTGGCTGCATAGTCGCAACAGTCTGTGTACCATTCTTCATGCGGAAGGTCACTCTCCACGACATATTTACGGCTGTCTATGGCTTCTGACCAATAGGTCAGGTAGCGGATTAGTACATCATGAGGCAATGCCTTCAGCTCTTCTACGACTTTCTGTATTTTCTTGTCTACAACTAAATCGTAATAATCGCCTTCGGCGTTGTAGACGAAATCAAATGAGTCTTTGTGCATATTCGTAGCTTTATTATTTATTTCTGTTGTCTTTCCTTTCCTTTTTTATAAAGGCATAATTTTCTGACAATGTCTGTGTATTAATTGAGTTTTACTCATTACATCCTCTACACTTTATTACTTTATAGTACTGTTGTTTTGGCTATTTTTAAAAGTATATTCGCTAAGCCCCCAATTTTTCCACAATAGAGCTACAGGACATAGTTCTAGCATTTTACTCCTTTCCCAAGGCTTATAAAGACAAATTTCTACAGTCGGATTTATGCCATCAGAACCTTTACACCATGGATATAATTCACAAACAGTCTTACCATCATGGAGTGTATTATACAATTGCTTAACTGCTTTCAGTAATTCAACATTGAAACCATTATATCCATCTGGCTTTACACTGAAATATTCTTGACGATTATCTCTCATTAGCGGAGTACCAATATTCTTAACGATATCTGCAAATAAGTCATTTCTGCGTGCTTCCCCCAATGTACAAAGATCAATTATAAAATGAGGAGTTTTACTTCGTAGGTATTTTGCATAGTCTATCACTTTGTCAATCCACTTATGATAATCCGTATGCAAATACGGCTCATTAGGTACATAAAAATATGATTTCAACTTCTTCCTTGCCTCTTCGCATATATCATTATAATGAGAGAAGACATCCGTTTTATTGTTTCCTATACCAATTTTAGCATTACGTAATTGGTCATACAAATCTTGTGGCTTCTTTGGGACATAATTTTTTGATTTCATGTCTTTTAAAATATCATAAAAAACATGAGCTGGATTTGTAAACATTAGAGAACAATCACACAACGCCAGCACATTCAGTTTATTCTTTCCAAATTCAGGATATTCATATTCTACGATTCTTTCAGCTGAACAATATGGATAATCGGCAGATTCCTTAAAATCTATTGTGAGTAAACGTTCCATTATATACGCCATACTCTCTTTAATTGCATATGCACCAAATGAAAAAATATCACTTTCATTTGCAGAAACACATATACCTGTAATCTCTTTTAAGCCCTCTATATTAGGAAGATTTGTAAAATTATCTTTGCACCATTCTGTTATTTTCAATGATGGAATAGATACTCCAACATCACCTAACGTTATTATCCGGATTTGATCTTCTATTTCAATATAGTCCTTGTTATCATTATAGATATAAGGTATTATAATGGTATCGCCTTTCTTGCGTTTATTGTTAATATCAGTTACGATACTTTGAATATATTCTCCAATATAATAGCAATTCGTTAGACAATAGGTTGTCGTTATATCTTGTAAAAAGTGAATATATTCATGGAAAAACAAAGCAAATTCAGCGTTAGTACAAGTGTTTAAGTCAATCATATGATCAACTTTCAATCTCATCTCAAAGAAAGCAGGATAATATTCTCCTGCATTTCCACTTGGTTGCTTGTATATCATAGATTGTTTGGATTCAGTCTGCCTAATTGTTTTTTATAAAACAACAATTAATTCCCCATTTCCTTCATAACTTGCTCCACTTCTTCCAAAGGCACATTCAGAATGCGCGACGCATAAAGCGGAGTAATTTCATCCATTCTACCTGATTGACGTTCCATGCCAATCAAATACTCGATATTCTTTCTAAGGTCACCTAAACTGTTGGAGAATGTAGAAACTGTCTTGTCTTCTGTTTCATTTGCCTTAAAAGCATCAAATGTTTCACTCCCATCTTCTCCATACCTTCCATCCTTTGCCTCATAAATGACAGACGGTTCTAAGACTTCCACTGTATGCCATACTCCAGGAGGTATCACACAGCCATAATTCCCAATGTTAGGGTCAAGATGGATGCGTTCTTTCTCGTTGCCATTTTCGTCATAGATAACTTCTACAAGTTTACCACACAACAGCAATACATTCTCATTGCTATTTGGATGTCTATGAATGGGAACAACTGTTCCTGGCAGCAATGCGTTCAGAATACGCTGCGAGTTGTCATCCGATGTTGTACGTAAGTCGTAGCTCTGACGCAAGCGCGGATTCTCTACAGCCTGTTCAAAGAGCTTGCCTAAAAATTCTTTGTTTATTTCCATTATCGTTAGTCATTAGGTAATCTGTTCGCTTTACGAGGTACAAAAAGGAAGGAACAGAATTGCCAAAGCAGTGAGAGCAAACCAAACTTGTTTGAGGTTTGCCGAGTCGTGATGACATTCGATGAAACCAACTTCCAAATTGCTGCTATAAAGTTTCTCATTATGTGCATAGTTTTTATACGAATGAGCGATTAACGGACATAGATGCAACCAGCACATCACGTCCATTAATCGCTCATCAACCTATTGCTTATCTTACGATTGCTTCTTTGATGCTCTCTACGATATACTTCACATCATCATCTGTCACATACGGACCAGCTGGCAGACAGAAGCCAACCTTGAAGAGCTCTTCTTCAATACCATTGGTATATACAGGAGCACCCTCATACACGGGTTGTTTGTGCATAGGCTTCCATACCGGACGACACTCAATCTTCTTGCCAAGCATGAATACACGCAATGCCTCTACATTTTCGTTAGGCTGACAGTCGGTTGTTGCTGAATCAACGGCATGGATTACACCTGCTGCGCCACCTACGGCAGTCTTAATAACTTCCTTGTATGCGTTCTCCTGACCTTGAATCTTCACATCAGCGTCCAATGTGGCAGCGCAAAGCCAGAAGTTGGCATCATAACGCTTGTCGGCAGGCTGCTTATGGATATGTACACCTGGTACATCCTTCAAAAGCTCCTCATAAAGCGACTGCACATGCTTGTGATGAGCGATATGGTCGTTAAGCACCGTCATCTGACCGCGACCGATTCCAGCGCATACATTCGACATACGGTAGTTGTAACCGATAGCTGTATGCTGATAGTAAGGATAAGCGTCGCGAGCCTGTGTAGCATACCACATCACCTCATTGGCATCCTCCGCATTGCGACAAATCAGAGCGCCACCACCCGAAGTAGTAATCATCTTGTTGCCATTGAACGACAATACACCATATTTGCCGAATGTACCCAACACTTGTCCATCAAAGCGTGAGCCCATACCCTCGGCTGCATCCTCTACCACTGGAATGCCATACTTGTCGGCAATAGCCATAACCTCATCAATGCGGTAAGGCATACCATACAGAGCTACAGGCACTATAGCCTTAGGCTGCTTGCCCGTCTTCTCTTTACGGTCAATAATAGCCTTCTCCAACAAAACAGGATCCATGTTCCATGTTTCGTTCTCCGAACCTACGAATACAGGCTTGGCACCAAGATAAGTGATAGGATGGCTAGAAGCACAGAATGTAAAGCTCTGCACCAGCACCTCGTCACCAGCCTTAACGCCACAACCAATCAAAGCCAAGTGAACGGCAGCAGTACCAGCTGACAAGCACACCACCTTACGGTCAAGCGGCTCTGTACCATCACTCTTGCTATTTACAAAAGCCTCCAAATCCTTTTCGAAAGCATTCACATTCGGTCCCATTGGTACCACCCAGTTGGTATCGAAGGCCTCCTTCACGTATTTCTGTTCCAAACCAGCCTCACTCATGTGGGCAAGGCAGAGATAAATTGTTTTTCTTTCTTCCATTGTATATTGTTTTTAAAACTTAGACTTTATATTATTGGATAATGCTCATTCAAAGAGCAAATACTTTTCTATGCTTTTACCTTTCACTTATTTCAGAATGTCTTTTGTTAGTTTTGCGAAGCACCTATCGTTGCTATTCAAAAACTTCTTGTGGAAAATGTCTTCACGGATGTCAGACACTGACTTTCCCAACAATTCTGCTATTCGTTTTATTGTACCCTGTGGATACTTCGCCTTTAATTCAAGCAATCTTAAAGCCTCACACTTATGAAACTCATATCGCTCTTCCAAATGAAAAAAGTCCACATATTTACGAAAGCCATTCTGACATCGGAAATACAAATAGTAATTACCTCTTGTCTTAAAAGATGTACTCGGTTTACGCCACATTCTCAACCTTATCTTCACGTTTTCATCGAATTTATAATCTTCACCAGCAGGGTTGAATTTTTGTTTCTCTACGACATTGTCTCCTAATTCTCTCATCAGTTTTATTCTTGAATTGCAGACTTGACAAGAAGGAACAAAATTAAATAAAGAGAGCCCAACTATGGGACATTTTGTCTTAGGCAGAAAATGGTCTATGTCAAACTGCCTTTTAGCAATATGCGTAGAAGCACTTATTACGTTATAAGTATTTATGTAAGCTAACTCACAGTAGTAGCAAGTAGTAATATGTAGTCCTGTTGCTTTCTCATTAAAGAAATCAGCTATTACAACGTCATACTTATTTGTATATTTAAATATAGCATCGAGTTCCTTATATTCTGTAGACCTTACTTTCTTGCCACTACCTTTTGGATCAAGCATAGTCGATGGTATATGCAAAGCTAAAAATCTATCATACACATCAGCTAGCACGTCTACATCCGCACATAATAGTTCTTCTACAGTTTCACTAATAGTTGTAACATGATTACGAACTTTCCAATTTCCCCAGTCAGTTTCCATCTTTGGCAGAGATACGGCAAATAGTTTCTTGTAATCAGAAACAATTTTAGCAAATTCCATTGATCCTCTTGGAGGATATTTAATTCGTTTCATATAAATTTTGGTTTTCAGAATACCATTCTTCAATCTCGTCCAACATATCCTTTGTTTCCTCGCTTAGGTAGTTGTCACCGATTATTTCTGACACATACTTCAGTCTTGACCATTCCAATTGCTTCTGCCATTCTTGACGTTTATCACAAAACTTCCAATTACTATCATTTTTCACAATATATCTGACTCTATGATACGTAGAAACAATTTCAGTTATCTTTAGTTGTGCATATTCTCCAATGGTATATGGCAATATGAAGGTATTGTTGAATAGGTCGTGAATATTGGCAGCGAATGTCTTATCAAAAGCATCCACATGTTCTTTTCTTGACATACACAGGATGTTATTATCTGGTATATCACTCAAAACAAACGGAGAATGGGTAATCAGAGTAATGTTTATTCCATAATTTGAAGGCAATTGTAATCCTTTAATAGAGTCAAGCAACAAGCTTATAAACCGTCTCTGTAAATCAGGATGGAAATAAAGTTCCACTTCATCCAACATGACATTCACATATCCGTATTTATGTGTCGAAACATGGTTTATGCTAGAATTTATATCCTTACTATTCGACTCAATATTTCTCAGATGATAGATTAAGTTGCCTAATGTATAAGCAATCTGACGCTCTCCAGAACTCAAACCTTCAAACGGAATTATATCCATGCATCGGGTGCCTTTCTCCTTGTATTCTTGCAAATGCTCATTATCTACCAGTTGCAGCGTGACAATATAAAAAGGAGGCGGAAGCAAATCATCTTTGTTTATCTCATGATAATCGTAAGCGGGATATAACTGAGAGCCAATTTTTGTAACCATCCATTTATATATGGTATCCACATCTACAACGGCACCTTGCTTTATATAATAATCCTCATCTTTGCAGAATCTGAGATACGCAACAACCCTTCTAATCTTAGCTGTTCTGTGTGATCCGTCCATCAGCAGCTCTACAAGCCTTTTCTTAAAGACACCCTCATCAAAGTTTTTTGAAAACGCATATGTCCATAAATCTTCATAATGCTTGTAGGTCCAAATAACTTTCATCGTTTTATATAGCAAATACTCCCATGCTACATCTTCTTCAACGTATTGCACACTTATCGTATTTTCCCAAAACGAACTGATGGCTCTCTCTAAGACAAATATCCTTTCATTGTCGTCATCATTATTAGGATATTTCTTCTCCAGACAGAAATCATAAAGAGTATGATACTTATTTTGAATTATATCATAAAAATAGAAAGCCACGATATGATGCGTTTGGTTTATTATGCGAAAAGGAAAGAATTCATGATTTATAGTTCCATCTTCATTTTCTTTATCTCTACGCTCAAAACAAAGCGATATAAGATTCTGCTTTCCTAAAAAGTTCTCCTTTTGCGCATTGATATAGCCACCATCACGCATTGGATGAATAACAATTGGTGTTTGATACCCATCATTCTTATGAAACACACCCTTCAACCAAAACTCATCTTCTTCATTACAGTTTGTACTATGTTCTAATTCCAATTTCTCTAAACGCTCTGCATTCGTGCGTTCATTGATATAGTCACGATAGTTATAGGCATAAAGAGAGTAGTTGCTGACTAAGGTATAAAACCAATCAGTGAATAAGTGCTTTAAATTTTGTTTGGGTTGAAGAATCTCCTGTTCTGGCTCATTCCCATTAAGTATACTTATTGTTTCATGCGGCACATAACGCTCTGTAATTGGATCTTCTTGCTCAACATGTTCTTGGTTTAAATTTGTTAGGTCTGTTTCATACGTAACTAATTCCAACCTTCTGCCTTTACATGTTAATATTTTGATGTGATTATTTATATAAACTGCCAAAGAGGCATACACTTTATCTATATAATGCAGATGCTGTGCGCTTGTATAAACATAATCTTCACCAATAATAGCTGCCGACATATTGTTTGTCAATCTAACAATAGTATCTATCAGTGTACTCTTGCCTGTTCCATTAGCACCAACAATTGCACTGATACCAATATTAATTCCATCATGTTCAGTATCCGAATACAGAAGATAGTTCGAATCAAAAGCATCCTCGTTTACCTCAATCTCTGTAATTCCATCGTTGTTCTCTTTTATTCTAAATCCTTTATTGAAATAGAACCATTGCGAGCTGCCATAAAGGGATTTTTGAATACAATGAGCCTTACGCTCAGCGTCTCTATTATTCCCATCATATGGATAAAAACGGACACCGATTAACTTTAAACCCCTTGATGGAAGGATAATGTTTGTGTCATTTCCAATAGAAAAAGGTTGCATCCAAGGTCGTTCAATACTCATAGCCTTAATGTTTTATAAAACCCAACTTACAGAACGTCCTTCACTGAAGACGTATTCCCATCGACTGGATATGGATTTTCTTTTGTTTCAATGTTTGTTATGTATGAAATACATATTCTTAAAAAGGTCAAAAAGGAGTGGTTGGCAAATGGTAAAGCCTTTACCAACCATGAAGCTCCTAGCTTCAATCTGTAGTACTACGTTTTATCTCTATTCTATCACTAACATAGTTAGCGAATTGTGCCGAGTCAATGGTAAAAGCAAAGATGCTTTGGTACTAAGCATACACAGGACATAGCCCCGCAAGATCATGAGCTACAGCAAACACGTTTGCTTTGTTTACTCCGTTTCCAGAAAGTAATCTCAAAAACATCTCCCCGCTATCTTTAACTAATGACATAATGCTTGCTACGGGGATTCCAAAAATCCCCATTACATCTAACCCAACAGAAACCAAACAGTTAATACACTGTCCTTTCGGACTTTGAATTGCAGCAAGAACCTTCACTAAAGGTTCTGCTGCCTAAGAAATCAAATGATTCATAAGCATTAATAATTAAATTTATAGTTTAACTAAAACAGAGCTATGCTCCATTGTGTCAGGTAGTGGTTTCGCTCCACAGGCCCAAACCTATTCAATCATACCTGCTTTAGCTTTATTCTTATTTTATCTCCATAAGATAGCTCATTTTTGAGAACAAACGGACGCATTCATGCAACAACTGTGAACTTATATTATCTTTTCAATTTGAAAATATGCAATCGTATTTGTTTCAGTGGGTGTATTGGTAAATAAGTAGCCCTTTACAATATCCATTGCCTTATACTATTTCTACGCACCTATTAGTTTTAGAAAGTTCTCCCAACAATTAATGTTATAGGAATTCAAGAGTTCATTTACCGTCTTCAAACTATCCAAATGAGAAATTTTTGTTGATGTAAAAGGACTATCTGTTTCCAATAATAACTTATCTTTCGAGATACACTCCAACATTTGTGCAAATTTCTTTGTTCTTGTCATTGATAAGTTTACAGAGAAATAATAACCTCTTTCACATGCTATTTTCAGATTTCGAATTGTACCAGAATACCAATGAAGTATAGGAGTAAATTTGAAGTCAGTACCAATAATGTCTATCACTTCTTTTTCGGCTTCTCTCGAATGAATTGAAATTATCTTGTTGGTGTCATTCTTACATCTTGCAATCAACTCAGTAAAGAATGCTATCTGCTCATTGACGTATGACTTATCTGTAAAATCCAAACCAACCTCGCCTATATATCTTGCTTCTGCCAAATATTTCCACATCAATGGGATTTTATTGGGGTACTCATGTACTAATTCTGGATGAAATCCTAATGCTATACGTATGTATTTTTGGTCATACAACGAAGCCTCTTTCTGATACAAATCGGGAAGATTGGTCATTGCTATGGTGTATATGCCATTTTTTGTAATGGTTTCTATAGCTTTAGGCTTGTCTTTTTGCAAATCTAAATGGAAATGTGTATCATACAGATGTTTCGTCATAGTGTATCAATGAATTCTTTTAGTTCAACCAAGCCTCTTTGATACAAATCTGCAAAATTCTGTCGATGATGTGTTATCGGTCCTGATTCTTGAATTGCCAAAATAGGAGTTTTCTTCTGGGTCAACCCCAATTTATAAGATCGCAAATTAGTGTCCGCTTCAATATCCTTGTATTGTGGGTCACGATAAAACGATTCGTCTTTCAGACCCGCTTTCATTATAGCAGCTCGCCTTATAGTACATGGCAAGCATACGCCACAATGACTTGATTCAGTTTCTTTTTTCCAACGTCCCAAGTCTGGATGCGAGCATGACATCGTTAATGGATAATTGCTTTTCAGAAAATCAAAATCCTTACATTCCAACATCATTTCTCCTTTGGTCTTGAACTGATATGGATTGACAATTGTGATATTCAAATCCAATGAATTCAATAATTCCTGCAACAATCCCATAAAATACGGATGGGTTGTACGAGTACTCAAGCTTCCCATTCGATGTTCGGTCAAAGGTATATTCATAGAGATAACGCCATTTTCTGGAATATACAACTTTACTGGCTTATTCATACCCGATGCCAATAATATGGCATGAGAGAAAAACAATAAGGAACGAGACCTTGTGGTGTCTTCCTTGCCACTTTTAGGAGCTGCATAAAACTGGTAGAATCGTTTCAGTGAAACTTGAAAGTGTTTTTGCAAGGCATCTATAACTCTATTTTGATAAACGCTGACACCCTTGCCTCCATTGTAATTCCCGACAAATATCGGTTTTACATTGCTGGATAAAAGGTCGATTGCTCCAATAAAGGAGTCAAGACCTCCAGACAACATACAAAAGACATCGGTATCAATCTTTCGAGTAGAACGCCTGAAATGATATTTTCCCTTCTTGTATTTGTCTTCATCAGCTGTGATACAAACTCGATCTCTGAAATGAAACTTCCAGTCATCACCGGTCAGGAAATCAAGCATCCGTTTCAGCAAATCAGAATTTGCATTCCATTTACCAACATTTGCAACAGGCATATATACTTCTATGTGCCTCGTCCAACCGTCTGGTTGTAAACTTCTGAGAACAGATCTATCTGCATAGAAAACCATGAGCGAAAGATAGAATAAGTCTAATGCTTCCTTCGTAAATACGTATGGTATACTATACAATTGCTTCGACAATTTCCAAAACGTGTAATTGTACTGTTTGTTGTCATTCAGATTTACGACCTCAGCTCCAGCTATATGAAAGGAGTCTGAATTAAAAAGCTTACATACAAATGTATTCATCATTTGAAATTCTCCATAATTTTATAACATCCTTCGTAGATTGCTTTCACCTTGTTGTCTATATCACGTGGATTGACTCCACTATGCAATATTTTTGGAATAACACTTTTCACGATACCTTCTATCCATGCCTTGGCTTTCTTTTCGAAACGACGAATATCTGTAATGCTATTGTCTTTTTTAAGAATACCTGCTGTTACCTGACTGATGAACTTATTATAGATATAGTTCTTAACTGTGCTACAGACAAGTTTCTCCAATAGTGTTGGATTTAATAGATTATCAATTTGCTCAGCTTCCAAGTTTGAGTCTTTCAGAAGTTCTGATATAGTGTCCGTCACTGCCTTATTTACATAACTGTCCTCTAATGAGTTCGGTATTGGAGCCAGTAAATCTCGTATCTCTATAAATACTTCTTTTATGGTTTTACCTTCAAAAGAGATACCTTCTGATTCTAAACGATGTTTAACCTCTGATGGGGTACCCGAAAAGAATGAAATGATGCTTGCTGTGGTTTTCCTTGCCTGAACAGATTGCTTTGCTGCATTTCTATGTCCTCCCAATGCTTTTGTATAGGAAGACATGGCATGTCTAACCGCACGTAAATCACTTCCAACAGACTTTGTAACTCCGCTTTTGGCAGACTGCCATGACACGGAAGGCTTTTCTTGTGGCTGTTCATTGGCTTCTTCATCTGACGGAGAATCAGAAACGTCGTTTGGATTGTTGTCATCAGAATAATCGTCTGGTAACAATATTGTTTTCTTTGGTCCTTTATATATACTTGATGTACCCATACCTTTATCTCATATTCAACAGTTCTTCTGTTACTTTCAATGCGTTAGACAATTTGGTATTCTTTTTAATATAATCTTCTATTTCCTCTTTGTCTTGTGCTGTTGGTAATTTGGATTCCAAATTATTGATTGGAGGCAACATCTCTACTACAAGTTTAGATGTTGGTATTTTCTTTATTTGTTTAACAGCTTGATCACGCATTGATTTGCATGACAAAGTTTCTATAAACGATTTGAATATATCCATATCGATTTCCTCAGTCTTTATCATTTCCTCATATATAGCATCTGTAACCAGTATACATTCAGAGTCGCTTAATGTATCAAATAGTTTCACCGCTTTTTCTCTTTGCGAATCAGACTTAGCCAAAAACGACTTTAAACATTGTTGAGCATTGGGACTTAACAGATTATTAATCGCTTGATTTACTCTTTGCGTACTGCGTGAGAAGTAATAATATGGTTTTAAATCCTCTTTACTTAGTTGAACATCTATTGCCAACCAGTCCTTTATCCATTCGTCATCTTTCCATTTGCTAAAGACATTAGTCTTTGCTATCGACTTCTTTGTTTCCAATTCTTGCAAGTCTTTTCTGTTGTTCGGGTTCACCACTTCTGCATACATCGGTTCTTTGAAATATTCCAACAACATGAGCTTTGATAAGACTTTCTTGTCTAAGTTAACATCCCTTGTCTTCGCCATTTGTACTCTCATATATAGAGTATTGAGGAATCTCTTGCATTGCCTCGGATTTCCGTTCAGCTTGGCAGCAAGAACTGGAGAGATTATATGTGATAATGCAAGTGCATCTTTGATTTTTTCTTCTTTGTCTTTATGGGCACTCACTAATTTTTCTTGACTGATAGGATCATATATATATTCACCCTTAACACATTCTGCAATATTGTTGATTTCGGTTTCAAGCAACAGACATGTGAGGTAACGTTCCAGTTCTAATTCATCAAGTTTGGGTATGGTCACGGGATATTGTACCAATTTCTCCAGATACTCTTTACTTATGTCAAGATCGTTGTTAGGTATATTCTGGTATCGAGTTTTTATTGCATAGTCTACCAAACGACTGTCTGCCCCTATGATAAAGGAAGTCTTTTCAACGAACAAGAATAATCTCATTGCTGCAAAAATGTCCAATATCGTATCTGGGGTACAACGGTCTAACTCATCAACAAATATCACCAAGTGTTCTATCTTTGACTCGTCAAGTATCTTCTTGAATTCTTCTTGGAATACCTTTATATCATTACGATTAGATGATGATTGATCTTTGTTTTCTGTCCATATGTCTTTCAATACACCTTTAATGTCGTCAGCATTGGCGTTGGATAGTTTGTCTTTCAGCGCATTGGTTATGGCATCAATAGTAAGATATGTAATAGACCCAAGTCCTCCTGTTAAGAGAATATCTAAAGCTACAGAACCTCCCTTCATGAGAATTTTCTTTCCGTCTACTTTCTTCAAAAGCTTGGTTATTCTTGTTTTTACTTGAGCGGGTATCGTCTTTTCTGTACGAAGTGCGTCAAGAATAGAACCACAAAAGGCTGTTTTTGCATCTTCATATCCTTCAAACAGCCATCCGTTGAATCGAATGCAACAAGCATCTTCCTTATGTTCTGCCTTTATCTTTTCTTCCACCATCTGCATGAGACTCGACTTACCGCTTCCCCAATCACCATAAACACCTATAGTCGATGGAGTCAGTTTTGCGTCCATTGCAATACTCTCAACAGCATCTATAAGATAATCGAAGTTAAGATAGTCAGACTTTGTTTCAGAATCTTTCCACATATTAAAACTGATTCTATTTTAATTATACGCTCTTTATATTTTCTCCAAATCATCTTCGGGTACATTAGTACCGAGAAACGAATTCAAAGCCTTGTATGGATTTTCATTATTATCCACAGCTTTCTTCATTACTTCATATGCTTTAAATGCAAGTATCATAGGGGAATCCGAACATCCCATACACTGCATAGCAACATACTCTGCTATTTTCATTATTCGCTTGTTTTCCATGATTATTCAATCTGCTTTTAAAGCATATATAGTGAGTGTTTCTTCTTTAAAAGTTGGCAGTCCGCAGACCACCAACTCCGTTTATTCATAAGTGTACGGCTCACTCTTCTTGGAAAGAAAAACTTTCCCTACAATCTACTCTGTACTTACTCTGTTGTCAGACTTGATATAGTTACTATATGCAAATATTAATATGGTCACATCCAGTATGACTGATGCAATTCCTAGCGTAAGTGCTACTGGGCCAGTCGCTAAGAGACCAGCAACAGTCAGTCCTATAGATAACATACTAATAGCGGATTGCCATTTCCATAACTACCCTTGTATCAAGGCTCTTGCGAGCATCAAAGTATCGAAGGCTATACATCCGTAGCCGATCTTTGCCATCAATAATGACATACCGGTTAATACCAATGATAAACTACAGAGACTCACTTCAACTTCCGCAGTTGAGAACTTGAGTGTAGGCAATATCTTCTTTTGAAATGAAGATTTAACTGCCTACACCATTTTTCCAACAAATATAATTGTCTTCATAATGATTTCGAAAAATTAAATTAAACATTCAGTTGCTCCAATCATCCCAACCTATGCAACAATTTGGCTTTTCATCTATAAGGCAATCTCTTACTCTCCCACATTTGCAGTACCATCAGCGTTTGTAGTCTTTACTTCTCTGTTCGGAATGGAAAGAGGTGATATCCTACAACTATAACCACCTAGACTAGGGAATGTAGCAGGTAGTGGTTTCGCTCCACAGGCGTAAGCCTATTCAATCATACCTGCTTGCCTTGCTATTTACTTATGATTTTGATTACTTTTGCAGGACAGCCAAATGCCGTCACATTATCTGGTATATCTTTAACTACAACACTTCCAGCACCAATCATGCAGTTCTTTCCTATGTTTAGGCATTGTATAACAGATGAACCTACACCAATCCATGTTCCTTCGCCCACATGTGTACCACCGCTTATATGTACACCAGGGGCAACATGGCAATAATCATCAATCACACAATCATGATCTACAGTTGCTCCTGTATTTACAATACAATTATTGCCTATTACAGCATCGGCATTAATAACAGCTCCAGCCATTACTGCAGTTCCTTCACCAATTTTAGCAGAAGGAGAGATAACTGCTGAAGGATGAATGGCAGTACCATACTCAATAGTTGGATTGTTTTCTTTCAATCGCTCCACAATCATTTTGCGGATTCTATTCACTCCAATGCTCACAATCATAGGAGAAAGTCCCGTCGCATCATGCAAAACAGGACGTCCTCCACACTCATTCACATTAGGATTGTCATCAACAAAAGCCTCCACCTTGATACCATTGGCATTAAGGATATCTTTAATCACCTTGCCGTGGCCACTTGCTCCAAATAAATACATAATGGGATAGTTTTTAATTATGACCATTGAAATACTCCATTGTTGCCGACTTACCTGTTGTAGTATTTATATCCTCACGACCAAGCACTTTCTTTATCGTTATAAATATTACCTTCAAATCCGTCATCAATGAGCAATGATCTACATACCAAACATCAAGTTTAAACTTCTCAGTCCACGATATAGCATTGCGTCCATGGCATTGTGCCCAACCAGAAATACCCGGTCTAACATCATGACGGCGAGCTTGCTCTTTGCTATATAATGGAAGATATTGCACCAAAAGCGGGCGAGGACCTATCAACGCCATATCACCTTTCAGAACATTAATCAACTGAGGCAACTCGTCAATCGACGTGGAACGAACGAAGCTACCAACCTTTGTCAGTCTGTCTGCATCTGGTAACAGATTGCCTTCAGCGTCTTTCTCGTCCGTCATCGTCTTAAACTTAATGACTTTAAATATTTTGCCATCCTTGCCAGGACGTTCTTGAAAGAAGAAAGCACCTGCTCCCTTATTGGCAAAGTGCAGCCAAATAGTAACAACTATCAAGATTGGACTTATGCATATCAATGCAATAAGCGCAATCCAAAAATCAAGGAATCGTTTTAAAAATTGTTTGTACATACTATTTTCTTATTTAATATTTGAGTCCACTTTAAAAAGTCAGAGCCCCTTTCAATTTAAAACATAAATAGGTTAGAAGCAGATAAAAGCCATAAGTATTTGGTTTTATGCTCACTTTTTAAAGTTCAGAATCGAAGAGTTCCGTTCTTTTGCTTACGGACTGTAATTAAAATTTTCGAGCCACTTTTTCAAGTCGGCTCATATTTGCTTTGATTTTTTTTCTTTTTATAGTCTTCCAAATTTTATGATATACTAACCATATTGGTGTCCATATAACTTCTGATGGATAATGTGAAAGAAGATGCATACCATGGTATGACATGCGTTTAATAGTTGAAAAACCTTTATATCGTATTTCGCCTTGACCGAAATTAGCAGTCTGCATTACTTCATGTAACACGAACGTACCTTCTTGTTGATTGGGACAACATAATAAATGATCTGTATTGAGTTCGAACACCTCCTGCATAATCCACATCATAGCACTTGCAAATCGTTCTAAGCGAAACCTTTTTAAAAGTACCATCATGTTATCCTTTTCGTTTTGGCTCATGCACTCTGCTTTCAATACAAAGTAATAATCCATTATCTGACGCATTCCAATCCCTTCAAATAAAAAGTGTCGATAAATATGGGTCAATATAAATATTCTATTGAAATGAAGTGAAGGTGTCTGAAAACCTTTATTTGTCATTTCAAAATTATCGAAAGGTATAGAATCACACCATGCTTGAAGTCTTCTGTTGTCAAACAAATTTCGCATCAATGTTGGACGATGGTGTAATTCAACTTCAATACCCTTGTATATGTTGTAGTGAAATCTATGATAGGCAAAATCCAATGTGGGACAAGTTCTCTGAACAAAACAATTTACTTTGCCAAATCCGCCCCTTACCCATATGTCAATATCACCACTTTGTCTAAGACTTGCAAGTTCACCATATAACAGAGCTAGTCCTTGTCCCTTTAGAATAGCAGCGTTTAACCCGGCATTTTCAAGTTTTTTCCATATCTTAGCTGACAACTTGTCCATAGCCTCATTTCTTTGCTGTATCTGAACTACCTTTCCGAGCCATTTAGAGAACAAAGGCTCAGGCAAAAATTGAACGCTTGTACTTTTTTTCTTCCGTAAATTTTGAACACCATAGAAACATACGCCTAATAACGCCTGCTTTTGGACCATATCATATAATATCTGCCATTCATCAGCAGAGACTGGCTTGGAAATATCATGACGAACACCAATAGCAACTTTAATCAAGTTTAAAAATAACTTTTGCATTTTTATGAATTGATCATTAATGTTTTTATTTCGTCAACATAAGCCTTCACCACAATCTTGCGATCAAACTCTCGTTCAACTTTTGTACGTGCGGCAAGTCCCATTTGTGTACGTTCATTATATTCTTTAGTAAGAAACAAACGCACTTTTTCTATAACATCTTCTTTATCTTGCTGACGTACAATGAAACCGGTTTTGCCATTATCCACAATTTCTCCACAACCAGGGCGATTTGTGGTTATGATGGGGCGACCAGCAGCACAGGCTTCCAAGAGAACATTACTCATTCCCTCGGGATAGAACGAAGGATGAATAACGCAACTGGCTTTTTCAATAAATGGACGTACATCGTTTTGACTACCGTGATAAACGACGATACCTTCATCTGTAAGCTTCTTTAAACGACTTTCGTAATCGCCTTCACAACCACCGATAATATGAAACTCCGTATTAGGAAACTCTTTGCGAATAGCCTCTGCAGCAGCTAGATACTCCTCAATGCCTTTCTCTACACGTATGCGACTGATGAATAGGAAGCGGACTGGCTCCTCCTCCGCAGGATAAGGCTTTAACGTGTGATATTCCAAATTGACACCAGATCCAGGAATCAGTTGTGTACGTCCCTTGACCATCTTGTGGCCGATGCAGAATTGACGGTTTGCATTATTCTGAAAGAAAACAAGACGGGTCTTGCTCATGCACACCTTGTAGAGCATGATTGTAAACTTCTGTAGCATACCTGGATACTCTACGGCAGCGCCAAGTCCAGTGATATTAGCTAGCTGAGGAACCTTGCAGAGTCTTGATGCAAGTCCACCATAAAGATTCGGCTTAATAGTATATGACAATATTACATCTGGCTTTACCAGCTTTATAAGTTTTTTGTATGTCAGCATCAGCTTAAAGTCTGCAATTGGGTTCATTCCCTGTCTATTGAAATGTGTGTCAATAATATCGCATCCGATATTTTTAAACCACATTGCCTTCTCGCTATCTCCACCAACTGGGCTGGAAATTATGACTTCCCATCCTTGATTCCTAAACTCTTTAAAAACTTCCTTTCTGAAGCTGTGAAGACCAGAAAAACTGTTTGATAATACTAATATTTTCATTATTATACTTATTTCCTTTTTACACTTTTACAATTATTTATTTTGTATGTTGAGAACCATTCTCCCTCTATAGTATTATTCTCAAGTATTACATCATTGAGCTTGGATAATCGTATCTTTTTGCCTACACCATGATTGTTCTTCATGATAATCTTATTGGTACGCTCAAAGCTATAGTCAAAATGCTCAACCATTCCAGATACAGAGCAGTTCAGAATTTCTACTGTACCAATTCTACTGTTTTTCTCAGGATGCCAACTCATAAAGCCTCCATTGCAATTGATTGCTTTCACTCTTTTAATAAGTACATAGTCAACTGCACAATTAGCATTTGGCTCAACGTCAATTGCATACCCAGGCCGAGTACCTTTGATGTTTTTTATTGTGCAATTTTCTATAAACACTTTACCCGCGGATGTAATCGACACACCTTGTCTGCGGCTGCCGTCAAGAATACAATTCCTAATAAATACATTGGTAGCTTTACCGCCAATGTAGATACAGTCACCCCAACAGCCTTTTATAGTGATACCACTAATCTTGATATTGCTGCCACCACTGACATTAACCCCCATTCCCCATTCTCCATCTATACCACGATGAACTTTTTTGTCACCAATAATATATCCTTTTCCATGGAGATATATGTTATGTCCAAAGAGGTCTAACATTTTGTAGCCTTTGAAACTGTTTGCCCTTAATCTTATTATTCCGTTTAAGATGACTTCAGTATTACTATGTACCTGAATTCTATGGCTCCAAACCTTTGGTATTGTTATCCAATAATTTCCAGGATTAATTGTAACAACATTCCTTATATTTTTGTTGGTTAAAGCAAACACATTAACGAGCGAATTATCCTTGTTCATATCTCCAAACATTGAAGTCGTAATATTTGGAACATTCCATGAACCCTTAATTTGCACATTATAAAAGATTTTATTCAACGAACCACCAATAGAAGTCGCATTGCCTGTTACGACACCATTTTTCAACTGGGCCCCATTTTTGAAGAACAATCTTCTGCCAGCAGGAATTTTTAGTGTTCTTCCGTTCAAATCAACAGGCTTTGAAATAACATAGTCGGGAAGGCTTCCAACAGAATTTGCTAAAGCAGATATAGAACAACTGCTAATTATAATTGCTGAGAGAAGTATGGTTATTGTCAATTTCATTATTTGCTTTACCTCAATGAAAGCCATGTTTTTGTCTGTTTTTATAATTAGTGGACTTGTAGTTTTTTCATTACCTCTTTATAAACTTCCATATATTGGTTCACCATATTATTTATATCATACTCAGAAGCACGCTTCCGACATCTGATGACCATATCGTTATAATATTGTTTGTCAGATTCCAAACGTAGAAGAATCTTTGCAAGCTCATCGCTATTATAAAGCTCAAACAGCTCACCAGCACCTTTCACTACTTCTCGAAGTCCATTTACATCTGTTGCCAGGAACGGCTTTCCTGCTGCCATTCCTTCAATAGAAGATAGTGAAAGACCTTCATATTCCGATGACATCATTACCACATCCGATGATTTCAAAATCCTTGGTACATCTGAGCGGAGATATAAAAAATGTACTCTGTCTGAAACTCCTATTTCTTCAGCCAATGCTTTCACCTTTAGCAAACCGGCATCTTTTGGCTCACTGCCTACAAAACAAGCATGAAACTTAGACGGCAATTTCTTAATAGCCTCTACAATCGTATCTTGGCGTTTCATAAACATAAAGCGAGCCACCATTGTCACAACAAAACAATCTTCCGAAATTCCTAACAACTCCTGTTTTGTATATGCTTCAGCTTTCCAATACTTTGCCGTATCTACGCCATTGTTAATAGCACAAACTTGCTTTACGCTTGGATACACTTGCTTATATGTTTCAAGCGCTTTATCTGCACATGCAATAACTTTATTATAACAATATTTATATACGAATGTATCTACACGTCGAAGGACAGGATTCTCTCTGCGACGATTTTTTGTAGAATGCTCTGTATATACGATTGGAGTTTGGGAAAATGAAAGCAACTTTGCAAAGCCAACCCAATACAAGGCAGGAAACAGATGCACATGAGCAATATCACACTTTTTAAGCCATGGTATTAGTAGCGATATCTGCAATGGGTTGCGCAATTTTATTTTACTTGTCAATACTTCTACCTTTACCCCCTCTGCTTCTATTTTATTTTTTACCAGTGGATCATTACAAGGCTCAAGAGCTAAGACTGTAACATCATTTCCCATTTTCTTCTGTATGCCAGCCAAACCTATAAGAAGGTTTTGACCACCACCCATCGAAAGATTATCTATAATATGCAGTATTTTCATCTGATTCCTCTAATTTTTCTTTGTGTGAAATAAGCCCAAGACAACAGTCTTCCTAACCAATTCTTGCTCTTTAGCTTAGATAAGTCAAGTTCATCAAATCCTATGAATTCATGTTTATTATTCTTCAAAAACGAGTCTGTAGCGTTGAAATTCGCATCAGTCATAGCAGAAGGGTGCAAACAAAATGTCCATACTCCAGGAATCTTCATTTCCGTGCAATGTCCACCTAGCTGTGGAAGAAAAACAAATTCATCTTTTTGGTATGGCATTGTGGCAATAGTATCACTTATAATACGAATGTCTGTACACTCTTTCAAGGCTTTTAGAGTGTTGTCGTCAAAAGTGTGGCTTGGAGCAAAGAAATATTTGGGCTTAACTCCATGAAGTGAAAGAATCTCGAAGCCATCTCGAATCTTTTGTTTCTGAACATCGAGTGGTACACCAGCAAATTCAGAACGAGACCAAAGAGGATTCAGCCCTTCCATACCTTTGTTTGAAATATAACAATGGTTATAGCCATGCAAAGCGATAGCATATCCTTTCTGTTGCCATTGCTTTGCTTTTTCCCAAAACACTTCATCAGGAGCATCAATCTCCTGCATCGGGTCTTCATTATGCGGAATGATACCGACCATAGGACGTACACCATAACGGTCAAGAATGTCAAACATTCTTTGCCACTTGGTTTTATCCATTGTTGGACAGGCATCATCCAAACGGATTAAATATTTGTTATTCATTTATTTAAATGGAGCAAAAAAGAAAGGGATAGGGTCTTTACAATTCCAATAATACTTACACTTTGAGCTGAAGTATTGTTTCAACCAACTGCATAGCCCTACATTGTAATCCTTTCTATGTTTGTAATCGTTAAATTCTACAATAGCATCAATTCGTTTTGTGACAACAAGCGTTTTATTGTTCTCTCTTGAAAACGAATTGACATAATACTCTGGTAAATTGGCACCGGCCACAGCAAGTGCATAGGTGGTCGCATCATTCCTAAGATTAGCTTCAATAAAGTAATACTGATTATTACATTTAATAAATTCGATACCAAATAAACCAGAATAGTTCATAGCTACTATCATTTTCTTGCATCTCTTCACAAATTCTGATGACAAATCCTCAATAGGACAAACAGTTGAGAATAATGTTCCTCCGTCAAAATCACGATGCTTCATGATATAACCAGGAATAAAAACACCTTTACTTGTTGAACATCCCAATACGACAATCTCATACTCCTTCTTGATAAACTGCTGCACAAGAACTACATCTTGTTTTGGGAATGACGAAATACCAGTTTGAAGTTCTTTCTCATTATTGCAGATTACCACTTTCTTGCCTCCGTTGATACTTTGGACAGGCTTTAGCAAGCAAGGGAAAATAGTCTTTTGCAATTCCCCTTTATATTCATACGAACTAGGTGTTGTAATACCAACTGAACTTGCGATCTCAACCTGAACTTGCTTATTCATATAATAAGTAGCCATTCCATCATCACCGCAATTAAAGAAGAGAAAAGAATCCTTTAGCTTATTGTATTTCAGATCAAGCACGCTACTAGCTTTATCAGTACATGGTATGACAATTGGTTTTTCACTCTCATTGCCGTAATTGTCTTGGAGTATGTTTATTATCTCAGACTCGTCATTTGCAAGAATTGTACGCTTCACATATCTAGACTTCGATATATATCCATCATGTCCTAACAAAATCAAATCAATACAAAATCCTGCACATCCTAAGCAGCGGACCATGCCAAGCGTGTTATGATGAACAACTCCAACAACTATTATCTTTCTCATTTTATTCGTAATCAGTTACTTTAATAATCCTAAGCAATCGCCCTAAAATGTAAGAATATTGCCTATAGAATGGTTTTTTATCTTGCTTACAATACATTAAGAAGCCATTTGACTTTTTTATTTCCTTTATCCAAGTAATTATCGAAATATCACCACACATAAGAGAACGAAAATGATGCATATCCCAAATGTAATAACCAGGATGGAATTCCTTCTGGATTGATAGTGGTTTTCCTAGCAAATCTTCTACATGATTAAGAGGTAAATTCGCACCATATTTAGTCACAAAAGATTCAGCTCCATCATTACGGAGGTTTATTTCTGTAAAGTAGAACTTACCATCAATCTTACAATGCATCATCTCTACAGAGAACAAACCAACATAGCCTGCTTTCTGAACAAGTTTCTTGATTGAAGACTTTAAATTACCATCTGCTAAAGGTTCCATATTGGCAAGACATTCGAGGCCAACATATTTGGGGTAAAGAGTAAGTTTGTTTTCTACAGCAGGTATCAAGCAATCTCCGTTTGATAATCCACATCCAAGAATACTAATTTCATAATCTCTGTCAATGTATTGTTGAAGCAAGACGTTCTTTGTCTTCAAATTCTTTAAGTTAGCCTCAAGCTGCTCTCTGTTACAACACACACGGATGTCACTCTTTGCTCCTTCACAGCTAACCAGTGGCTTTATAAGACAAGGATAAATAACATCATCTGGTATATGCTTTGTATCGTTGAGATTCCATGATTTGGGAACATTGAACCCTGCTTCTATAGCTAAGCGTACTTGATTTTCCTTTTTTGCCAAATAATCGAGAGTATAATTTGAGGCATGCTCAAATATATAGTGCTCTTGTAGTTTGTCTTTATTTTTTTCCAATGTCAATGCTGCAAGATCGCAGCATGCAATTATTGGTGTTTTTGATTCAGCTGGTTGATGTTCAATCAACAGTTTGTCAATACATGATTGAGCGTCTTTGGCAGATATTATTCTATCTACGAAAATACTATTCCGTACAAATCCTGTTTTATGACCGTATAAAAGACCAATAGCTCGGTATCCTGCGATACCTAATGATTGGATTACTCCAATACTGTTAGTGTGATCATTACCAAATACAATAACTTGTTTCATATTCTATGCGAATACACTTATGCCCATTAGAATGAACGGTTAAAAAATAACAAATAATACTCTCTTATGTTGTTTTTAATATTAGTTTTTGAATATAGCTTATAGAAAGCGCTTTTAATAAACAGACATCAAATCAAATAGTAAAATGTGATTTATATTATTGCGCCCCACAACTATCTGCAACTAAATATTATGCACTAAAATGTTATTTTCTTTTTAGCGAAAACAATGATTTACTATGAAATACATTTAAGATTTTATTTAATAATAATTTCCATCCAAATATGTTTGGATTTATCTCATATATCTCTCGAATAAAACCTGTAATATTTTTTCTTTTTAAAAATCTGAAAGCTATATCAAATCGATGATAATATATAACTTCTTGGTATTGTTTCACTGTTAACGTCTTAAAATAAGGATCCATCTTATTTAAATAATGCAAGCGCCGATCTTTTGATTGTAATGGATTAACGGCATCGCTTCTACCATAAATATATCGTTTATAGCCAATAAAATCATCTGCCATAATTTTATATTTAGACATTATTCTTTCTATAAATTCCCAATCTTGATGTCTACGAAAGGATTCGTCAAAACCGCCAACTTCCAAATAGATATTTTTTTTTATCAGAATACCTGAAGTTTGTATATTGATTTTTCCTGATACTTTTTCATAGAACAAGTTCCCTGAATGGGTTGCATGAACAGTTTGCACCTTTTTCCCATCTCTATATATATCATGTGAGCAATAAACAAAAGCATAGTCATCAGATAATGAATCAAGAAGCTTTACTTGCCGTTCTATTTTATTTGTATTAAAAACATCATCATCATCAAGTAAAGCAATATATTTACCGGATGCATGTTTTACTCCTGTATTACGAGCAGCTGAACCATTTATGTTTTTCTCATGACATATATACTTCACCCTTTTGTTAAAAGCATATTTTTGCATCTGTTTAGATGTTTCTATCTGATTGATAGTACCTACTCCATTATCATCAATGACTATCACCTCTATATCTTTGTAGGTTTGATTTAAAACACTATCTATACATCTGTGAAGATAGTCAACACCTCCATATGTAGGAATAATAACTGAAACAATATCACTCATAAATAAAATTATTATCTGTTAATAAAACTCCGAAACTAATCCATAGCAATGGTAGCCTCCAAAGATCTTCAGAAAACCAAGCTCCTATTATACCTGCAACTAATAAAAATGACAACATACTATAATGTGAAGACTTCATTGAAGTCGCATAATATACCATACGTCTAATAATTGGGATAAACAAAATCACAAATAATAATAAGCCTCCATCATATAAAATTTGCAGGATAAAATTATGTGGATACACTTCTCCTGTGTTTTGGAAAAAGCAATCTAATCCATTTCCTAAAATTGGATTCTGTAAAAAACCTTCAAATGCTTTATCGTAAATAACAGATCGACCATTATTAATATCGCCACTTGCTGATAAGTTTATAAATTTATTTATTGCACGTGAGGAAATACTATGTTCTGACAAAACGGAACTAAGTGACTGCATCAATGACTCAAAATTTACAAGAATAAACGATATCACAACTAATAACATAAAGAGTCTTGTTTTATTAAAATGTATCCCCACGCCTGAAATGTTTGGTTTAATAGTAAATAAAAAAACAAGTAGGACAAAAAGTAATACTAGCGGACCTCGAGATCCAAATAGAAAAAGATACTGCAAATAAACAAAATTTGTTATAGCCAATATAATCGTAATAAGTTTTTCAATTTTATTTTCTTTTTTGAAATAAACAGCTACATAAATGACTGTCGCAACTATCGGAATAAAAAAAGCATACGATGTACCCATAGAAATCCATTCATTCCATTCCGATACAAATACAAATATTTTTGACAATTGAGTAATGCCAATAATTGGATAAAACATCATGGCCTTTAATGTTAATTGTGCATTGATTGTTGTTATCGATGGAATTAAAAATGCACATACAGTAAAAACCAATAAATGTGGCAAAGAAACAAATGGTTTTCCCCCAAAGAATGTAGTGAAAAAATATGATAGTGCAACATAAACTATAACAAGAAAACATTTTATTCCAATGTTAGGCTTTTTTTTTCGTATTATAAAGCTTAAACTAAAAATGAGTAGAATTGTCGTTATATACAAAATAGTCATTGCACTACTATTTTCATCGACTCCAAATGAACTAATAATCACAGTCAAACATTTTATGTCCATGAACAGAGCGACCAATAATGATTGTAGCACAATCAAAATAGAGGCTTTATTATGTGCGCTTGTATGTTTCATTTTTTTATCCGTTTAATAGTATAAAAAACCATAGAAATAAACATCTTGCGTTCCGACGCGTTAAAACCTATAAAATAAATTATAACGGTGTTAATTACAAAAGACAAAAAAACTAACAAACAGAACCCTAATGTTGTATCAAGAATATAGTTTGACAACACGGTAAATATCGACATAATAATAATAGCTATAAAAATATTCTTACATATAATAGTGAGAATAAACTCACTAACATTATAAAACACTTGTTTCCTCAAAATTATGAGCTTTGCGAATAGGCAAAGTATTGCAGTAATAATAGATACTCCTGTAACAAGATATGGCTCAATGCCTAACGAAAGAAGAATATATGATAATGGAATATCAAGACACATTATGATAGAAACTGTAATCTGAAACACTTTTATATTGCCTGTTGCTTGCATGGCTGCATTAAGTGTTCCATCCATCGAAGTAACAAGAGCCATTGATATAGCCATAACAAGAAATTCTGCTGCATACTCAGGCACATTACCTAACCATAATTTCAGAATATACTCAGGACGGACAAGAATAGGAGCAAAGCAAATGAGCAATAGCAAGAATGAATATTTAGAGCCAGCCCGAACTAATGCCATCATAGATTCCCTATCGCCAGCAGCATAACGTTTGGTAATCTGTGGGTTCATAGATTGCTGAAAACTTGAAATAAGAGTCTGAACAGCGGCGCTGACTTGATATGCTACACTGCGTGCGGCATTTACTGCCGGACCACAAAAGAGATTTATAACAAGGTTTACTCCTTGGTTTCTTGCAACGAATCCTGCACCTCCCAAGAACGCCCAACTTGCAAAACAAAACATTTCTTTATATAGCTTCAAGTCTTTATACCAATGGAAAGAGCATTCTACAAATTTATATTTTGTATATAAAACATAGATGACGAAATGGATACAAGCAACGGCAAGCATCATTATACCGTATGTTACAAGTTTATCGTATGCCATGTATTGGAGAATGAAGACCAATCCCAATTGGAGGGTATAATCTACGATGCTGATATAGGCATAGATGTCCATTTTTTCATGTGCAATCACACTGGCATTATATGGAACGACAAGTATTCTACTTAAGAAGATTAGAATTGAAAGTTGGTAAATGATATTAGCTGCATAAAGTCGTTCTGTAGGAAGAACAACTTTGTTGTTTACATACCATAGACCTACCGTTTCTAAAAGCAAGACCACAATGATTGCAATAGTTGCATGAATCAGGATAGAGGTAGAGAAAACTTTTTTCTGATTCTCCAAATCATTTGTTCCTTGGGCAAAACTTAAATATCGTTGTGAAGCTTGTACCATTGCGCCGTTGAGAAATCCAAGCATCGCTACTATTCCTCCAACAACATTATAAATACCATAATCATCAACTCCCAACTCTGCAAGAACAACTCTTGAAGTGTATAGGGAGATACCCATAATCAAGAGTGTTCTGAAGAATAGGAAGAGTGTGTTTCTTGCAATTGTTTTATTGCTTGATTGAGACATTATTTCTTTGATTTTGATTTTTCAAGGAAATCTTCAAAGCCATCAAAAGGTGCTTTGTGATGTTCCAGCCAATATTCATATTTATCTTTAAGACGTGATTTTATCGGAGCAAGATCATATTTTTCAATATTATGTTTGTCTATGAAGATGCCAAATTCTGGACGGAAATCAGAAATCGTCGGCTCACGATTTTCTCTTTCTCTTATGGCATTAGCATATACAATAGCTTCATCTACCCATTGTTCTTGTCGCTTTTTATAATACTCTTCTATTGTGCAGATGACCCTGCAAGGAACACCAGCAGCAACGCTATTTGAGGGTATTGGCTTATTGACAAGAGAACCAGCTCCAATGATACAATTGTCACCAATTATCCCCCCCTTAAGAACGGTCACGTTTGTACCGAAATAAACGTTATTTCCAATACTTACAACACCAGAGGAACTAAGGAATTCTCCAAAGAGTGGCAAAAAGACCCTGTGGCCAAAATCATGTGCTTTAATGGAAAAATGATCATTTATATCCACATTGTTGCCTATGGTAATTAATGAAGGGCGCATTGTGTCGATAGTGGTATTTTGGGGGTATCTAAAAATTGTCCCTTTTCCGATTTTTATTCCTTTATTCCTATAAAAATTTATAAGAGATTGACTAGAACGCCTAACCCATAAATTCATTATAAAACGAATTATCTTTGTCATTATTGTATAATTATATATTTCCTTTTTTTAAAAGATTTTCAGTGCTTCCATTCTCAAATCGATGTGCTTTTGCTTCAAATATTACCCCCATCTCATCTGTAGCTTCTAAGGAATGGTAGCGGCCTTGTTCTATTCTGACTCCAGGTATGTCACTACCAGCCCTCATTATCACCATTTCCGTTTCGTTGCCTTGGTCATCATAGAATTTTTCTATAGCTGAACCATATATGCAAACAACAACTTCAGATGTTTCTAAGTGTCTATGAATTGCTGATTTAGTTCCAGGCAAAAGAACATTAAGCATACGTTGTCCATTTTCTTCCTCAGAATCACGTAAATCATAGTGCATACGCAAACGAGGACTTTGAGTTGCTTTTGCAGCAATTGACTCAAACAGTGCTTTATCGAGTTTCATGAATGTGAATTACTTTAAAATTAATGCGATAATCCCATCTTATAATTCATAATACTTAGCATACCACTTCGCAAAGTGTCTCAATCCCTCTCTCAAACTTGTATTGGGCTTAAAACCAAAGTCTTGCTCAAGAGGTGTGGTGTCTGCATAAGTTATAGGAACATCGCCTGGCTGCATCGGTACAAGTTCCTTGTGTGCATCAAAGTCATAATCTGTTGGGAGAATTCCGGCACAAACAAGTTCTTCTTGAAGTATAGTCACGAAGTCAAGGAGGTTTTCAGGTGAGTTGTTACCGATGTTATATATTTTATAAGGTGGCACTGGCAGACCGTCTTCACCGTTCTGTTTTTCTGGTGCATGCTGCATTATACGCACTACTCCTTCTACAATGTCATCCACATAGGTGAAGTCACGCTTGCAATTGCCGTAGTTGAAGATTTTGATGGTTTCGCCTTTCACCAATTTGTTGGTAAAACCAAAGTATGCCATATCTGGGCGACCAGCAGGACCATAGACGGTGAAGAAACGGAGACCTGTTGATGGAATGTTATAGAGTTTGCTATAGGCATGAGCCATCAACTCGTTGCTCTTTTTGGTTGCGGCATAAAGAGAAACAGGATTGTCAACCTTGTCGTCTGTTGAATAAGGCACTTTTTTATTACTGCCATATACAGATGAAGAAGAAGCGTAAACAAGATGCTCAACTTCGTGATTACGGCAAGATTCAAGGATATTATAGAAACCGATGAGGTTGCTCTGAATGTAAGCGTCTGGGTTGGTGATACTGTAACGTACACCAGCTTGGGCTGCGAGATTTACAACAACAGCGATGTTGTTTTCAGTGAAAATTTTTTCTATTGCTTCTTTGTCTGCTATTGAGGCGTGTACGAAAGACCAATCATGATTCAAAGCTTCGATTTCTTTTAAACGTTCGTGCTTGATGTTGACATCATAATAGTCTGTGATTGAATCGATACCAATCACTTTGATGTTCTGTACATCGTGGAAAAGACGTTTTACAAGGTTGCTACCAATAAAACCTGCAGCACCTGTTACAAGAATCGTCTTGCCTTCAAGATTTACATTATAATCTACCATTTTCTTCAAAGTTTAATGTTAAGCGTTAACTAGATAAAGATACTTGATTGTCAATATATTTATTAGTTAACACTTAACATTGTCGTTGGATTAGTCGCGGCGGAAAATGTCGCGTGTGTATACTTTATCTTCTACGTCAGTTAAGCAGTCATCAAAGCGGTTTGCAATGATAGCCTTACTCTGTACTTTGAATTCATCGAGGTCATTGACTACCTTACTGCCAAAGAATGTAGTTCCGTTTTCAAGTGTTGGCTCGTAAATGATTACTTCCGCACCTTTAGCTTTGATACGCTTCATAATGCCTTGGATAGCAGACTGACGGAAATTGTCTGAGTTTGACTTCATAGTCAGACGATAAACACCAACTACGCAGTTATGTTCTTTGCTTGCATCCCACTGACCATTTTCTGCATAATAACCTGCTTTGCGCAACACAGCATCAGCGATGTAATCCTTGCGAGTCTTATTTGATTCAACAATGGCAGACATCATATTCTGAGGTACATCCTGATAATTTGCAAGGAGCTGCTTGGTGTCCTTTGGTAAGCAATAGCCACCATAGCCAAATGACGGATTGTTGTAGTGCGTACCGATACGGGGGTCAAGACCTACGCCTTCGATGATGGCCTGAGAATCCAGTCCTTTGACTTCGGCATAGGTGTCGAGCTCATTGAAGTAGCTGACGCGAAGGGCAAGGTAAGTATTGGCGAAAAGTTTTACAGCCTCTGCTTCCTTCATGCCCATAAAGAGGGTGTCGATGTTTTCTTTGATGGCACCTTCCTGCAAAAGCGCAGCAAAAGTCTTAGCTGCTTCAATCAACATATCAACATCTGTTACAGATTCGATAGCCTTGTTCTCAGCCTCAAACTCAGGCTTGTTGATAATTTTAGGGTAACCAACAATGATACGACTGGGGTAGAGGTTGTCGTAGAGGGCTTTGCTCTCACGAAGGAACTCAGGAGAGAAAAGAAGATTGAACTTCTTTACTCCTTTCTGTGCATACTTCAGATAGAGGTTGCGAGTGTAGCCAACTGGAATGGTTGATTTGATGACCATGATGGCATCAGGATTAACCTCCAAAACCAAGTCAATCACTTCCTCCACGTGAGTGGTGTCGAAGTAGTTCTTTACTGGGTCGTAGTTGGTAGGAGCTGCTATAACCACAAAATCAGCATCCGCATAAGCAGATTTGCCATCAAGAGTGGCTACAAGGTTCAAAGGCTTTTCAGCCAAATACTTTTCGATATAATCATCTTGGATGGGTGAAATCTTATTGTTAAGTTTTTCCACCTTTTCTGGGATTACATCTACTGCTGTTACATGATGATGTTGAGATAGCAATGTAGCTATGCTCAGTCCCACGTAGCCGGTACCAGCTACTGCGACTTTGATGTCTTTAAAATCACGCATATATTATTTAAGTTTAATATTTTATCCAAGATAGTTGGTTGTACAACTATTGTAGTTCTGATAGAGGACTTTTAAAATATAGTAAGCACTCTGAAGCCTATCCATTGACTTCTTCCTTACTATTTAAAAACGAAAAGAGTCCAATCAAGTGGAACAATTACTGGTTGTCCTTAACGGGGGAGGTCGTTGCAAACATTTTCCTCCCCTGATGCCAAGGCATCAACTGAAGCTTTCACTCCATACCTAAGTAGTTGTGTCATGCCATGACCAACGTAAGGACTACTAACCATTTAACAAGATTAGTCAGTGCCTTCAAAAACTCAGAATCGATTTCAATTTTCATGTCATCAGATTTAAATGTTGAAAAATCAGTGACACCTGATTGAACTCTTGTACAAAATCTATAAGTATACACTCTTTAGACTTGAAATTCATTGACTTTACAAGTCTGGCAAATGTATGTTACCTACCATATAATCTACAAGTCATTGACTATTTTGTCTTAGTCTTTATACCATCTACCTGCCAAGTCTTGGTGGTAACCATGTGACTCCAAATTGTTTTTTGCAGCTTCCACATCTTCTTCTGCGCCTCCATCACGTGTATAAGAGGTGCCTACACAACCACCATTCTCAATGGTGGAAATGTCTTCAGAACTGTCATAATCACACATAATGCTTTTCCTTTCTTATGCCTTTTACTTGATAATATGTAAACTCCTTGGGGTTATATTCTTATGGGGCGCATGGGCAAGTAAGGGCAATGTAGCTATGCTCTGTTCTACGTAGCCTGTACCAACTACTGCAACCATAATATCTTTAAAATCACGCATATTTTTTTTGATTTAGTTTTCTCAATCTTAAATTATCTTGCTCACACTCACCCCATCAATAGCTCTCTGATAGATATCTTTTACCATTCCCATTGACGGAACAATAGATAGGTTGCAACGAGTAGCAATTCTTTTAAAGGCTCTCATCACATTCTGTCGCACCCTTTTCACCTCGCAATCCGCCATTTGCATATCTGTTGATTTGATGAAAGGGAATAAGAATTCTGAATCA
>OJJU01000113.1_pt1 | contig 35737 bp, 39 predicted proteins | sample 1596141 | NCBI WGS metagenome assembly OJJU01 (sample SAMEA4350150, study PRJEB24818) | metagenome | biome: human; feature: gut; material: faeces | place: Denmark | collected 2013-09
TTCATTATACATATAAGGTAATATGACATATCCTATTTTTTGTGGTGGAATAAAATATAATAATCTAAAAGAAGTTTTCTTACGAATTTTATAAAAACCAGTACATATATCTCCAACGATGTCTCCAACTTTTAAACTGTCTAATATTACATTTGTTTTGCCAATAATATATGTTTTCTCCCATTGCCAAATTCTCTCATTATCCATATATTTATTTAAAGAGTGTAAAGCTACTTTCGGTAAAATAAAATAGTTTTTGCCTTTATATACTTGCATTCTAAAATGAATATTCTCAGAAGGAATATCTATCTTTAAGTTTGTCTTTGAATACCTTTTAGAAAACGATTGAAAAAAAGGAATAGATATTATGCAAAGAGTGACAATCACTTTTTGCATAATATCTATTTTATTTTTTTGGAGAAATAATAACTTCTTCATTTTGATTTTGTTATATTTATCTATTTGCTTATGCTATTATCAGCTTGTTAGCTGCACCTATATCTACTTGACTCATATTGCACTGATTTGTTGTTGTGATGGCCTTGAAAGTGGGGCTGGTGGAGTTGAAAACTTACAAGCTGTTCTTAAGGCTTTCCGAACACGTTCATTTTTTGAAAAGAAGATAAAACTTTCTATAGAGCTATGTGTGTAGCCATTCCAATAATTTGCTTTATTGGAGTTGTTTTTAGATAATATCTTTCTTGCTAATCTTAGTTTCATTTGCTATATTGTTAATATTGTGGAATTGGTCCGTTTTCTTTCTCCTGCTCCTTTTCCTTGATATCTTCAATATTGCTATCGCAAACATCGATGATGTCCTGGAGCTTCTGCTTGTCCTCTGCCTGGTCAAGCTTCTCTTTTGCCATAGCCTTGATAGTCTCAAACTCTTCTAGAGAGAACTCGTTATATGTCCTCTTTCCCTTCTTGCGAGCTGAAATCGTCACTTCGTAGCCATCTTCGCAGTCCATACTAAAGGAAGTAATAGCAGCATTGGAGTCCTTGCACATTTGAATTAAGCAATTTGCAACTCCTTCCTCTTGTTTAGTAGGAGCGCATTCTATGTTGTTTTGATTCTGTTTCATAATCTATGTGTTTTATTTGTTAATATCTAACCACAGCCACCTGTAAGCCTCGTTTGGTAGCCGTATCTATCATGTTCTTTGTTTCCCGACTTTTACCGTCCCAAAACGCTATGAGGGCGTGAGCCACGCTAGCCATTTGAGCGTTACGGATTGGTCCGGCTGCCCTACCATGGGCTTTCCAGTCTGCCGTGTATGTCTCCAGCTGCAAGTCTCGTTCCAGGGCATAGTGTTCACCTAGAGCATCAGCACCACTGGCATGACCGGAGACAATCACGATATCTTCCGGCTTCTGATTTTGCAGATAGAAGTCACACTCTTCCTTTAGCAACTCGTAATCTGCAAAGTCTCGGCATCCTGCTATGATGACTTTGTATTTCGTGATTGAATCTATTATCAGCTTGTTAGCTGCATCTACTTCTGCTTGACTCATATTATTTACTAAGTTTGTTAACCTTACAAAGTTACCTAAGTTAGTAATATTTGCTATTTTTCAAACAAACTCTTTGATTTTTGGAGCGTTACGGCTTTTTTACCATGCACGGCCTCGATTGCTTCAAGTCCCTTTTGTATCAACTGCTCAGCAGAAGAAGACTCTGTTATTCCAAAGAACTGCGATACAGCTTTAATTTGCTCTATCATCTTTTGAGGCAGCATATACGTATGGCGTGTATATCCAACCTTGCAACCTGCAGCTGCACCTTTGACAGCCCTCTTAGAAGGTGTCTTTTCGGTTTTCTTCTCACCATGCAACTCCCCGATGCCACGATTAGAAGAATCTGGTGTAGTTCCCATGAGGTCACCAAATCCTTCGATACTTCCAAACTCGCTCATATCTTGTGTTGTTGTTTTCTTCTTGTTCATATCTTATTAAATTTATTAAGTGTGCTAACTTTATCAACCTTGCTAACTTTGCTAAGTTTGCTAAGTTAGTAATATTTGTAATACATTTATCTAACTACCTCATATATAGCATTAAACGCACCTGCCGTTGCTGCTTCCTGATATTGATCTTGTGCATAAAGCGTAGATAATCGCTGAATCGCAACGCCATCTTTTACACGGAATGTAACTACGCCAGCTTTGCTGAACATTTCCGTAGCAGAGTCCTGGAGCACATACCTAACACCCATCTTGATGATGTTTGGCACATAGATTTTCTTCGCCTGTGGTGCTTCCTTCATCAAGACTTTTGTGAAGGTGAATGTAGAATCAATCATAAAATCATCGTATCGGAAAGGAATAACAGCTGCATCAGCAGACTGAAAGACCTTCAGTAGGGCAGGGTCGTTCAGTGTTCCAGGACAGTCTATCAAGACATAGCCTGGAAGCGTCTTTGCTCGCTCTATGACGGCATCAGTACTCGCAGCTGCATCTAGAGTCCAAACCTCCCAAGGCTTAACTGCATCTTTAACTTTGGCCAGTTCTCGTTGGCGCAAGTTATAAATGTTGTGGGAAAGGTCTGCATCTAGCACAGCAACTTTCTGGTTCTTTGCTACGAGGAAGTGGGCAAAGTGACAGCACAAAGTACTCTTGCCTACACCACCCTTCAGATTTGAAAATACAATGATCTTTGCCATATATTACTTGTTTTGTTATTATGCTGCAAATATACAAAGAATCTTGCATACCGCAAAGAAAGCTTTGTAAATTTAACTAAGTTTATACCTTTAAATAACTTTGCTAACTTAGTAAAGTTAACAAATACTTTGCAAGCATATTTAGCACCTATATCTAATAACACATAATATATTGATTATCAACTGCAAACATAGTATTCGCTTGAGCAAATATAATTCTAAGGGGCTTACCTCTCACAATTTTGAGACAGCAGATCTTCTCCAACCTCCTTGTCAAATTGTCTCTGCTCATCAGTACGGATGTCTATCTGAAGAACCAGATTGTCATCACCTGTATCACTCACAAGAATGGCCTCTATGCGATATTTCTTGCGCAACTTCAACAGTTCATCAAAATCCAAGGACTCCTCACCTGTATTGACATATACAGTCTCGTCATCGAAGTCACAGACCTCACTGTCACACCCAAGTATCTTGTCGACACCCAATGATATTTCCTTTGCCCCTATTATATTCATACTATATCACATTTTTAAGTTTATTCAATTCCGCTGTTTTCTTTTCGTAAATGCTTCGAAATTCTGCATATCTGTTTTCCGAAATAGCTCGGTATATCTCTCTTAATGCGTCCACATTATCGATGCACTCAAAGAACCTTACGATGTAATTTGCCCATTTGCTAGTTTGAGCATCCCACGAAGAAGGGCAGTTTATACTTTTCCCCTTTTTCAAAAGGCTCTCTTCAACGAAAGTACCCTTCAGATTTGCATACCAAAGAGTATGATACATAGAATCTATAGTTTCTGGATTCAACGTACTGATCCAGTCCTCTTTTTCCATATACATTTTGAAATTCTCTCCAATGGTCTTCCATTTTTCGTTAAATGCCTTATACTTGTTCTCCTCCTCTGCTATCTGTCGATTGAGTTCTTGAATTTTACTTTCCCTATTGGCTTTGGTGGAAAGAGATCTAGCCAAAAGTCCCTTGAACTCACCAATAGCCTTAACGACTTTCTTTCTTTCTATATAGTCGTCACCATACTCCTTGAAATAATAGTCCATGGCTGGCTTTAACTGCTCGGCAGGGAAGTCCGCTGGCATATTCTCGTTCACATATGATATGATGTCATTGAGGCGATCAATATCCTTGTTTTTCTTCTTGTTAAAGAAAAGATACTTTATAGCCTCTGTTACAGGTGTATCGAGTATTTCTTTGCTTATCTGGCGTGAAGGGTTCATTACCTCGTTCTTGGCTGCTACAGGCTTGACAGATGGGGTAGGGGATAATGTAGGCTTTGACTGCTCGACATGAGCTTCCAGACCCTTATTTGCACTGTCATTGGTCTTTACCTGTTGCTTTGCCTGAGGATAAAGATTCAAATGTATGAGCACACCTCTGTTTCCTACCCTCTTCACACGAGTGATGGCACCAATCTTTTCCAGTAACTTAAGCAGTTCCTTAAATCTCCATTGATTGCATTTCAACGCCTTTGCTACCTTCTCATACGAGAACAGGAAATCTCCAGGAGTAATTTGCTGGGCATGGCAACCTGTACCCACAATCCAAGTGTTCTCATGCCAAGCATTGCATACCATATATGTATAGAGCTGAGCAAGATAAGGAGTTGACCAGAAATCAGCAACGTCAACAGGGAAATACATCTTGACGTATGGCTCGTTTGGGGTAGGTATGCCATTGACCGCCACACGGCTCACACTGTTCTTCGCATTATTTATATCCTTAGATATAACCTCTTGCTTAACAGCGATAGCTCCTGTACGTTTGAGACTGTCTGTGCTACTTTTTGCCATAGAATCTTTGATACCCAAAGACTCTGAAAGATAGCTTCGTGTGCATATAGTCTCCCCCTCTGTAAGGTGAAACGTCTGTCCCTTGACCATAACATCGGCATCATAACGGGACATAAGGGCATTCCATGCGTAGAAGAACCACGCACGCACGGCATTCTCCCCCTTGAACCATCGCTTCTTGACGATGGAGAGAGGTACATTGATGTACTTTAAGTCCTTTTGAGACTGCTGATTATTTTGATTACGCTTCTCCATAGTAACCTCCTCTCTGCTGCAAACACAGAGAGGCGATTACGTCCTTTTGAGCCGTAACACAATCCAAGACTGGATATACCTGTAGGAAATGAATCCTTGCTGCTATTGCGTTCATATAACATTTTCTATTTAAATCATAAATAACCGCTGACGATTATATTTGGAACCTTCGTCATTGGCATTATCGGCGGCAAAGATATATCTTTTTTTTGAACTGACCAAATTTTTGCCCTAAAAAGTTCGCTTTTGGACAAAAAAAAGCGTGGGGGGTTCCAATCCTCACGCCTTCGATTAATTTAAATGAAAATTTTAAATGAACAGAAGGCGTGGTGCTTAAAAGCGATATTATCGCCTTCTTTCGGTTGCAAAATTACAAAGATTTTCTAAATCCACCAAATTTTTTAAGGAAAATCTTTCTTTTTTCTGCAAAATTCTCTATTTTTCCTTTTTTCTTTACACATTTCTTTTTGCCTCAAAATAATAGCAAGCTATTATTACGCGCGCGTCTTCCCCGTTACTCGTATATTTGCTGACATTTTTTGCCCTTAATGACAGATTTTTGGTGGCAAATTCTATCATCTACACCAACATATCACGCTCATTAGTTTCCTTTTATTAACATGCTTTCTACCAACATTAATTGGTATAACATACTGATTTTATGTAAATTATAAATATATGGTTTTATCAGCGTCCTAAGAAATATCCAAAAAAGAATACAAAGAGAAAAACAAAGATACCTCCACAAATTAACCATTATTAAAAATAAAAAAGAAATACTCACACACATAGGTGTTCGATCGCTAGGTGTGTGTGTGAGAAGTTTTTGTTTTAGAGGAAGATAAGATTTAAAACATTTAGGGGTCGGGGCATAAAGCCCCTCGTCCTCATCCTTGCTTGAAACTGGCTTCAGGGTGGATGCTCGTTGCTTGAGTTTGTGGCAACGAACAGGAAGCATTTGTAGCAGGCATTTTTGGCGCCGTCAAGATTTTTTACTTTATCATTTTTAAAAAAGAGGTAAAATGTGCCATATAATGCAAATATGGATGGTTTTGTATTTTTATGAAGTGTAGAAAAAGCAAGAAGGGTGGTGGTATAGAGTCCGTCACCCTTCTTGCGCTATTTCTTTGGTGTGTAGTTGATTGAAAAGATTCTTTTAATCTTTGCAACTGTTCCTGGTGCCACGTCACAAAGCTTTGCAACTTTGACTATGCTCAACCCTGCTTTTAGTTCTTTGATGACATGCTTGTATTCCTGTTCAAGTTGCTCCTTGGTCTTGACGCTTCCTTCTTTTCGACCAACCTTCCCTCCCTTGTCCCGGAAGTTCTTGTAGCCGCTCTGCAGTCTCTCCTTGATGGCTGTTCGTTCATTCTCGGCAAACTTTGAGAACATTGCAAAGAGCATCGTGAAAAGAGTATTCTCGCTGCCATCATTATTGAACATGTTGAGGTTCTCTCGTTTGAAGTAAACGTTCAAGTGGTGGTCATGGAAGAACTTTGCCAACTCAGTCATTTCCCAGACATCACGCCCCAATCTTGACACTTCTGACATTAAAACACAGTTTACGTTTTTATTTACAACTGTGCAGTATCTCAAACATTCCTGCAAGAATCGTCTTTCTGAGTTTGGGGTTGCTCCAGACTGATAGTCCTGAAAGACTTTTGCAATTTCGATGTTATATTCCTTTGCAAATTCTGTCAGTTCCTTAACTTGACGTTCCGTGTCCTGCTTTCCAGCTGACGTTGACACTCTTGCGTATATTACTGCTATCATAATCGTTTTATTATAAATTAATCCAAAGGATTTCTTTGTATTGTTTTATACCAAGAAAATACAAAGGTACAAAGATTTTTTTGTATTGCCTATTTTCTTGTGTTATTTTTCTCAAAAAGATGAGGTCTTCTGTTTCCGCTTCAACTTGAAGTGTTATTTTGGCATTTCAAGTTTTTCAAGCTCTTCCTGTTTCCCCTTCACTCTTCCTGTTTCTTTCTATCTGTCTCTTCCTGTCTTTCAGACGAGTTCTAACGAAGAAGTAACAACAAGTCTTAAAACGAAGCTCGCTATCTTTAATGATGCTTAAATGTTCGCTTTATTTAGAGAGTTTTCTTTGCTGATACAGAGAATTTTACTATCTTTGTGGTAAAGTTTTTATAGAGCAAAAGTAATGTACTATTGCGAGTAGGGTATTTGTTAAACAATTTGCTTCGCTCTTGTTACAAATACGGACTCGGTTACTCGCAAGCTCGCAATAAAAAGATAAAAAAATATGAATCAAGATAATGAAACTAGATACAGATTTGAAGGCAAAGACTTATTGAAAGAGGTTGCGCCTGACAAGCGTTTCTTCCTTCGCTTGAAACTCAAAAAAGAAGATGGTTCTGAAGAGGTAAAGTACGAACTGACAACACTTGGTAAGGTCTGGGTTTCTGGTGGTCCAGACAAGTTCTATCTACATGCTGAGGTGAAAAGACTTAATGATATTCATGTAAGGGAATGGAGATACAACATTTCAGAGAGTGAATACAAAGACTTTCAGATGAACAAGCATAGCAGAAAGCGACTGCAACTTCTGACTAAAGCTTCGGGTGGACTGATTGTTGTAAGAAAGAATAAGGCATCGAAATTTGTTGGCATACGTATGACAGAAGAACTCTATGAGAAACTTTCTGTTAATGCAAAGAAGTGTAATATGTCTCTTTCTGACTATTGTCGTGAGCAGCTCGCTGGCAATAAAACGTATGCTGCATTGACTGATGAAGAAACGAAAATGCTTGACGAACTTTCTAAATGGAGATTGGATTTCTTAAACTTTAGAAATGCTTTGATTGGTGTTCTAAAGCGAATCCCTCAGGAAGAACGCCTGGGTTATATGATTAATGGAGAAAGCGCAAAAACTTGGCGTGATCACTTAAAGCAAGCTTTGTTGTTTATAGATGATTTTCTAGAAAAAAGGAGGGGACGATAATGATAATAAAGGTAAATACTATAAGTAGTAGTCATGGGCATAATGCGATAGAGTATGCCATGAACAAGAAGATGAGCGACAAGGAGAAACCGGAGTTCCTGGCTTCTGCTCATCTTCCTGTTGGGGATATTCTGGGACCAGTTGACTCTACATGTATATGGGAGAGTATGAAGAGAAGACAAGCAAACTCTGGCCATAAAATCAAAGATGGCTTCTTTCGAATAGAGATTTGCCCTCCGATGGAGGAGTGTAGAAATTGGTCAATGAAGAATTGGGAGAAGTTGCTTCAAGATAGTATTCGGCATCTTGACTCTACAGATTTTTTGGGAAAGTCCGGAAATGTAATAGGTAAGCATACTGATATAGCACACTCTCAGTGGATAGCTACGATTCATCGTGATACTGATAATTATCACATTCATCTTATAGCAAATCGCATCAATGAAAATAATGAGGTGCAAGATGATACGAGGTGCAGAAATAGAGGGGTGTTGGCGGCCAACAAACTTGCAGAAGAAAGAGGCTGGATAAAAGCCCAGGATCGGCAGGACAAGCGTAAAGTGAAAATTCATGCAGATGCTATAGATGTACTTCGACATATGGAGAAGTACAGTCTGGAGGAATACTTCAAGGGGATGCAAGCAAGAGGCTGGAAAATAGATGCTAAGTATGATAACAGTGGTATTTGTCGAGGATATTCTATTGGCCAGAATCTTTATAAGGCAAATGGAAGACTGTCTTCTACGATAATGTATCAATCATCAAAGCTTGGATTCGGACGTGACTTGATGGTTTCGAGACTGGAAGGTACATGGAAGAAGTTGCATCCAGTTCAAGTTAAAGCTTCAGAGAAAAATAACATGCAAGATAATTGCACGTTAAATTCTTTGAGAGAGAACAGGGATAGTGTAACTTCTATGGAGCCAAAGCCAATACCTAAATGTGAGTGTAGTGCGCATACAGCAAAGGAAACATGGAGAGACGAAGGAACTTCTGTACGCATCCCTGATGTTGCCTTTGATACAATCAGCAACAACATTCAGTCTCTTGAAAGATTAGATTATTGGGATAAGGATGAGGATATTCCTTCGCAAGCTGCCATGGTGGCAGTGGCTGTCTTCGAGTTCTGTACTGCTGCAAATGTGTATCCTTCTTCTTCTGGCGGTGGTGGCGGCTCAGACAATGATCTGCGCTGGGATGGCAAGACGGAAGACGAATTGCAGCAGATGGCTGCGGCTGCAGCTCATAAGGCTATAGGACGCTGCACCTCTCACTTGACGAAAAGGAAGCGTGGTCTTGGTAGATAGGTATATTAACAGGAACTACAGTTCTGTTCTGCGGTGTGGCAAATCATCTTTTGATGAACAGAACTGTAGTTTAGTACAATAATATAATGAATAAATGAATATGGGAAAGGATAGATACAACGATGATCTCTTTGACGAAAATGTCAATGAGGTTGCTTTTAACAAGCAAGCTTCTAACTCTGAAAGAACAAATGTTCATCAAGCTAGTTATGAAGAAGCAAAATTCAAAGAAAGTGTCGCTCTTTTAGAGAGAGTACGTGACTTTTGTAATAATGCTGATGAAGAAATAAAGAAAGTACAGTCGATACAGAAGTGTTATGTAGATAAACTCAAAGATGCTCAGAAAGCGTATGAGGAATATTGTTCGTATATGCAGTATCTTAGAAGTGAAGAAGTTAGTATGAAGTATAGACTCGAAAGAGTGACGTTTGATATATCTAAAGAGTCTTGTCAGAACGTGAAGAAACTCATTGACGATTCGATGATTACTACTGCTCATAAAGTGATTGTTGTTACTGAAAAGCAACTTGAAGATATTGCGTCTAAGTTTAGTAAGAAGATTGCTGAAGAAGGCAAGGCGCAGATGGATATTGTACAAAAACGGATAGAAGAGAAAGAAGAGGAGATAAAGCAGTTGAAGAAAAAGTCAGGAGGCTATTTTCTTACAAGTGGACAAATGATGTATTTGCTGCTTAGTTTTTTCATTCTCTGGGCTGTGGCAATGTGGGGATTTGCTAGAATGCTAGAACCTTGGAAATCTCCGCAATGGGTCGGAATTTTGCTAGCGATTTCACTGTCGGCAAATCTTCTGTGGTATGCAGTTAGATGGTTATGGAGACATATTCCTGGTAATAATGACTAATATAAATGCATGATGGAAAGAATGATTGTTAGTTAGGATAAGAGAAAGGGAATGCGTGAGCACTCCCCTTTTTGTTTCCAATTCTTTCCAGTTGTTTCCAAATTGGAAAGAACCACTGTGTTTCGGTAGGAGTACACCTTAATATTAACTTAATTTGTTGTGTTTCTTTATTATTTTCTCTTGAATGTGTTAAAATAAAAAGTAGTGCTTATAAAATGATTGACTCCCAATATTTATATATACCTTTGCTGCAAAATTAAGCCCTCGACAACACGGTCAAGTCTTTGATTATGAAAAAGATTATTTTAATGATGATAGCAATGACAATATCATTTGCTTCATTCGCACAAAACAAAGACGTGACAACGTTCCTCGGCATACCAGTTGATGGAACCGTTTCAAGTATGAAACAAAAACTGGTAAGTAAAGGCTTTGTTCCAAAGAAAGTAGGTACAAATGAGTTCTTGGAAGGAGAATTCAATGGGTGTAATGTTAATGTATATATCCGCACCAACAATAATAAGGTATATAGAATCATGGTTGCTGATAATAATACAGTGGATGAAGCCCAAATAAAAATACGTTTCAATAACCTTGTGAGCCAATTTGAAAATAACAAACGGTACATTCCGCATGATAAATTCACTTTGTCGGATGAAGAAGATATATCTTACGAAATGACTGTTCACAATAAGAGCTATGAGGCTTTGTTTTATCAAGTTCCCAATATGGAGAAAGCCGACACTTTGGCTTTACAAAAGAAAGTACTTAGTGAGTTGTTAAGCAAATACACAGAGGCTGAATTAAAAAATCCGTCAGAAGAAATAACGAAGGAAATTCAAAATACAGCAATAAAAATAGGCACGGAATTGATGCTTATGAAACCTGTTTGGTTCAAAATTGTAAGAGTTAATGGAGAGTACTACATTTGTATGTTCTATGATAATGAATACAATCATGCCAATGGGGAGGATTTATAAGACAAAACAAGAGGTGGGGTAGGGATAATTCTCTACCCTTTTTTTTAGTTTGGAGCCATCCGTGCGTGAAGCATAGATGTTTTTTTTTGCCCCAAATGTTAAAGTTTAGCTAATATAGCAAAAAAGCTACCTAAATATCTGGTAGTTTATAGCTTTTTAGCTACCTTTGCAGTATCATTCAGACAAAGAGTTCTTTAACATGTTTAATTACAATTGTGTGTGTTGTGTGATAGACGTGTAGAGAACTCTTTTATAGGGAATTTAAACAAATAAGATATATGGCAAAGAATGTAGTGCTGATTTTAGAATATGGTGATGGCGGATACTCTTGTTACAATGATGAGCCATTGGGCAACTATGCCGTCATCGATGGCGATGGGGCTACCGCTGAGGAGGCAAAGGCTGATTTTATGAAAGCTTTGCAGGAATGCAGGGATGATGATCCTGATAATAAGGACTTGCAAGACTTGACGTTTACATATAAGTACGACGTACAAGCTTTCTTCAAGGAGTTCTCCTTTCTCAACGCTAACGAGATTGCCAGACGTGCAGGTATCACCCCATCGCTCATGCGCCAGTATGTAAGTGGAGTCAAGACCGCTGGAGAGAAAACATACCAACGACTCAACGCCTGTATGGGCAATATTAAAGCGGATTTACAAGCAGCCGTCTTTTGATGGTTGTGTTTTCATAAAGTAATTAAATGAACTCTTTAAGCCCCTGGTGCGTGACGCATCGGGGGCTTTTTTGTACCCAAATGTTAAATCTTACCGGGCAATACGTTTTTTCGTAGTAAGGGTTCGAGTAATACGAAAATTTGTAGTACCTTTGCAGTGTCTTAAAAGAATAATGATATGAAGAAAATTTTAGTAAGTGGCAAAGAGTAAGAGCTGATAGCAGCTATCGGAAATTACAAAAAGTCTTTTCCCTAGGAGAACCCGTAGCTGTTATGGTATGCTCAACAACTTTTCGATGAGATGATTGATCGCCTGAGTATTACACCAAGTATTAACAACAGCCCTCCCTCCTAGGAGGGCATAAAAACATAAGATTATGGAAAGAGCAGTAGCAACAGTTAAACAGAACAAGGATGGCGCAGTAAAGCAGCGCATCCAGGATATTCAGATGCTTATTTCGTGGCGAGAGATTGCACATACATATTTCGGCAAGTCAGCATCATGGCTTTACCACAAGCTCGATGGCATCGATGGAAATGGTGGAGTGGGAGGTTTCACCGAAGAAGAGAAAATCATGCTCCGTGGAGCACTATGCGAGGTTTCAAACCGCATACGTGCTGCTGCAGACAGAATTTGAAGAAAAGAAAGTATAGTTTAACTTCCCTTCCTTCTGGTAGGGGATTAAAAAAGATAGATATGAATAATAATATGGATTTACTTAAGGAATATGCTTCTCTTGCAGGCAAGGAAGACGAAAAGAGCGAAGCTCGAAAAAAAGAGATTTTAAACTACATCAAATTGAATGCTGATGATAGTGATAGAGAGGAGGCGAAGGCTTTCATCAGCCAAAAGATGGAGCAGCTTCAGAGTGAAGTCCAGACTTTGCGTGAGCAGCTTGCAGAGGAAGATTATAAGTTGCTGCCACTTCGATACATCGCACAGGAATATTTCGGTAAAAGCGCAACATGGCTCTCTCAGCGTCTCAATGGCTCAGAGGTTCGTGGGCATATTTACACGCTCAATTCCGAGCAGAAAGATATTTTCAATCGTGCCGTCCAGGAGATTGGACAACGCATTAGCTCTTTGCAGTTAGCATAGGGTTATCTATTCACACAACCGTCCCCGGCACGGAATCGTGTCGGGGACTTCCTTTTTCAAGTCTAAAATGTTAAATCTTACCATACATAACAAAAAAGTTATCTTTTTATTTGGTAGCATATAACCTTTTTGTTATCTTTGCATCGTCTTTCAGACAAAGAGATCTTTTAATTAATTAAATTCCTTTCATTAAATGAAAACTAGTCAACTAGTTAGACTGCTGAACCGAGCGGGATGCTTCGTTGTTCGGCATGGTGGAAATCACGATGTTTGGTACAGTCCTATTACAGGACTCAAATGTCCGGTTCCACGACACGGCAGTCGGGAAGTCGCTCAAAAGACTTACGACAGTATTCTAGAAAGATTGCTCGGGCTTTAAAGCCCGGCAATTTTTATCTAGTTGACTAAGTTCGTTGAGACGGATGGAGTGGTTAGTTTTAAGGTCTCTTTTTAATTGATTTAAAAGTATGGTAACAAAAGTAACGATACAGGTTGAGAAAGGTAAGCAGGAGAAGAACTTCTCTTGCTTCATGGTTGAGAAGCTTCCAAACTTTGGACTTGCTGGGTATGGTAACACCGCCAAGCAAGCCATTGAGGATATGTACGAGGCACAGAAGGAAATCAAGGAGCTTCTTGAGGAAGAGGGCAAGCTGATGCCCGAGTTGGAGTTCGTGTTCCGGTTTGACATCGGCTCATTCTTCGATTACTACTCATATCTCAATATGAGCGGAGTGGCTAAAAAGGCAGGCATCAATGCATCACTTATGCGCCAGTATGCCATGGGTAAGCATGAGCCTAGCCAGAAGCGCAAGCAGCAGATTTTGGAATGCCTTCATCAAATTGCTAAAGAATTACAGAATGCCGTGATTTAAAACACGACAGCTTTCATATAATGATAGGAAACATAGTTAAAAGATTTTAGAGCCTCTGGTGCGTGATGCATCGGGGGCTTTCATTCCTTTAAAATTGAAAATATAAGATTATGGAATATACAGAGATGGTTGATAAGGTGAAGGTCTTGGCTGCACAAAACAGAGCTGCCAAGACCGAAGAGGAAAAGGCGGAGGTTCGCCGTCAGATGGATGCACTCAAGGAGTCAGACCCTAAGGCTTTTGCCGTGGCAGTTGGCTACATGGCTAAGACTACAGAGCAGAAGGTAAAGGAGCTAACCGTGACTTAGATATTTGGCTCGCTTAGCCTTGCTATTTAGGCTATCTTGATTTAATACATTGTCCCCGACACAGAGCCGTGCCGGGGACATCTTACAAACAAAAAAGAATAGGAATGAGATTGAACTACCCACAAGCTAAAGACTTGTGGGTAGTTCATTTCTTTGGTGTTACATTTGTTTAACCTGCAAATATATCTCAAGTTACCATCGGTGGAATTTAGTAAATAGTTAATTAGTAATAAAGTTCTTACTAAAAAGTTTATTACTAAGAAGATTATTACTATCTTTGCATCAGAAATTAAAAAAGAAAGCTATCATGATAGAGAATCCATTTGAGTTCGGTAGGGCTGTGGAAGATGAATGTTTCACTGACCGTATAGAAGATGCTAAACGTTTGGAAGCCAATCTTACGCATGGCATCAATACTATCCTCATCTCTCCAAGAAGATGGGGAAAAACATCACTCGTCAAAAAAGTGATAAGCCAGTCAAAACGGAAAGACATAAAGTTCATTTTTGTCGATGTGTTTTCATGTAAGTCTGACTATGAGTTTTGCAAGATGTTGGCAACCGAAACCATTTGCCAAACGTCTTCCAGATGGGACGAATGGATTCAGATGGCAAAGACCTTTCTTTCCAACATCACACCGAAGTTTTCCTTCGGTACTGATCCCATGAACGACTTTTCCCTGTCTTTTGCCTGGGATCCGAAAGACAACCCGGAAAGAGAAATCTTGCAGTTGCCAGAGAAAATTGCAGAGAAGAAAGGCATCAAGGTAGTCGTGTGCTTTGATGAGTTTCAGCAGATAGCAGATTTTAAGGACTCGCTTACCTTCCAGAAGAAACTGAGAACAGTATGGCAGCATCAGAAGCTGACTACCTACTGTATGTTTGGAAGCAAGAAACATCTGATGACTAAGTTGTTCCATTCTACGGAATGTCCATTCTACAAGTTTGGTGATATTATGTTTCTCGACAAGATACCGGAGGCAGAGTGGGTATCTTTCATCTGCGAAAAGTTCAACAATACAGGGAAGCATATTACGGAGAAGCAGGCTATTAAGATTTGTCGTGTCTCGGAAAATCTATCTTCGCTCGTCCAACATCTGGCCTGGCTCACCTGGTACAAGGCTAGTCCTGAGGTTACAGACCAGATGATAGATCAAGCTATCGATGAACTTTTGGACCAAAATCGCCTGTTCTATCAGCGTGATATGGAAACCATGACGGTTTACCAAAAGAATTTCCTCTTAGCGGTGGCGAATGGTATCAATACCGGACTTTCTCGTCGAGAGGTTCTGGATGAGTATCATTTGGAAAGTTCAGCAAATGTTCAAGGTGTTAAGAAGGCATTGATAGCTCGTGATTTTATAGACGCAGATGGTGATGTAATTTCCTTTAACGATCCATTCTTCAAGTTGTGGATCAAGAGAAATATTTCGCAGCTTTGATGGAATTACATACTCTCACTTCCTTAAGAGGTGAGAGTATATCAAGTTAAACTTCCTTCCAATCAACTAATCCTTTACCTAAATCATCCAATTCTACAGCAAGGGCTATTATCTTGCGCTTGTCAGCTTTGAACGGTTCGGCATATTGTTTAACCTTAATTTGCTCTGCAGCAGCATCAACACCACCATTGTTGCTCAACTTCAATTCCAACACATAAATGAAGGTTGATGTTTCCACCACCATATCTATTCTGCCAGTAGCTATCATCTTTTCCACTTCCACCCTGCAGCCGATGGCATTGAAGATGGTGCTTAGAATCAGACGGTAACGTTCTTCCATATCCATACTTGCAAGTTTCTTGTTGCTGTATGGCACATCCGCAATAAGAGCTTTCAAACATTTCATAGCTTCTGATAAATCGCCCATTTTCAGGGAATACAGCAACATATTCTGAGTAGATATCACTTGGGCATTTGACTTCAGCGTCAAGGCTGGCAACACGATCTTATACAGAGCCTTGCGAACTTCATTATTAGGAATGCCTAGTAAATAAATACCTGCTATATACCCTTTTATCGTGAGGTAACCAGACTGATAGAGAAACAATTCTGCTCCACCACCTGTCACGTCAGAAGTCTCCAGGGTATCACTATCCATCGGACATTTTTCGAAATCCTTCAATCTTATTTCTATATCATCCACAAACTTAGAAAGCAGCGTGGTTGCTCCCGATGAAGCCCAGTAATTCTTAAGACTGGAATCAGAAAGGGCATTGATAAGACTAAATGGATTGAATATATCAACCATATTTTCATGACTGAAATGATAACCATCATAGAAAGTCGTTAACTGTGCAACGGCTTCTTCGAAAGTCCACCCATTCTTTGCTGCCAATTTTTTGACTTCCGGGGTGAAATCACGGAGAAGTTCTTCTTTCGTGATACCGCAGAGAGCAGCATACTCTGGATTGAAACTGATGTTGCTCAAATTATTGAGAACAGAGAATAGAGAAATTTGCGTAAACTTGGTTATACCTGTGATGAAAACAAACTTCTCGTATTTATCCTGGGCTTTCAATACAGAAAACACTTCTCTGTAGATATCCCTACATGCTTTATGTTGCGGAGTCTTCCATGAATGCTGCAATGGAGAGTCGTATTCATCAATGAGAATAACCACCTGCTGCCCAGTCTTATTGTAAGCCGTCTTTATAATTTCTATCAGACGAGTAGCTAATGGGAAGTTATTCCTGGCTTCAATCCCATATAAAGATTCGTATTCTTGAAAGGTGTAGTTCAGATAACCTTTCAGACTTTCGGGTTCTGCTCCTGCCTGACTCATGTCAAGTCTGATTACAGGACGCTTCACCCATTCCGTTTCCAGCGACATAATCTTTAATCCCTCAAAGAGTTCCTTTTTCCCCAGGAAGTATGCTTCGAGCGTATCGACAAGAACGGATTTGCCAAAGCGACGTGGGCGGCTCAGGTAATTATACTTTTTTCCCCTATTGGCAAGATGCCAGATGATATCTGTCTTGTCAACATAAAGATATCCATCCTTTCTGATTTCCTCAAAAGACTGGATACCTACAGGCAATTTTCTGTCGTTTGCTTCTATCATAATTATTTGTGCATTTGTAAAAATATCACTACCGGAGTTTGCTAAGCTCCTCTATATGTTCTTTGTTTGATACTTAGTTCGTGCTTGATTTACAAAGATATGGCTTTCTACTTGGCTCTATGCCTTCTAAGCGGAGATATCGATATACCGTTGACTTGGACTTTATATTTAGTTGACTTTGTATATCGTCTATTCCCATGCCTTTGGCATATAGCATAGCAGCTGCTCTAGCCCTTTTGTTGCGCTTAAGCTTCGGTCTTCCCATTTTCTTGCCTCTCGCCATCGCTGCTTTTCTTCCGGCTTGTGTTCTTTCTATTATTAAATCTCGTTCGAACTCTGCTAGACTTGCGAAGATGTGCATCATCAATTTTCCTGAGCTGTTGGATGTATCGATATTATCTTTGAGGGATATAATCTCTACACCTTTTTCGTGCAACTCTGAAATGATATTTAGTAAATCACTTAAAGAACGCCCTAGACGGTCGAATTTGTACACGACTAATATATCTCCATTTCGGAGATATTTAATCGCTTCTGCAAGCTCTAAACGGGCTTTTAGACCGCTTTTATGCTCGGAGTACACCTTCTCGCAACCGGCTTTTTCTAATTCTGCCAGTTGTAAATCTAGGTTCTGATCTTTTGTGGAGACTCTTGCATACCCGATTTTTGCCATACTTGTATTTCTATTTAATTTCGATTGCAAAGATACAAAAAATCGAAATAACCACCAAACTTTTAGGCGGCTATTTCGAGATTATTTTTTGTAGTTCGATTATTTTTTAATTTAATCGAAAAAGTTATATTTGGTTGCCGAAGAGGTCTAGCTCTTCAGATTGTTTCTTTCTCAAATCGACATTGATGCCAAGGTCTCTTTTGTATGCGCTTCTGATGGTTCCTGCTAGATTTCGCACTTTTCCAAGTTTACATCTAGCTTCTATACTGTCAACTATTGCTTCTGCTTTGTCGAGAACGGTAGTGTCCTCGATGGCCTTTCTTGTTAGGGGTATAATGATTCTATTAGCCCATTCTGCATCATGGCCTCCTTCGAAAAATTTATGCAGTCTAATGCGGCAAAGGTTTGCATGCGCATGTTGAACTGTTCTTTTTGACAGTCTAAAAGAGGTTTTTTCTTTGCAGGTGGCTGAACTATTGTGCTTGCGTCGTTGGCACAGATGATTTTGAATTTATAACCAACGACTGTTGGCTTTCCTTGCTTGTTTGCCTTCTTTAACTCTGTGTAGTCAAAGCAAATGTCTATAAGCCCTTGGTTGCATAGTTCTCTAAGCTCGGCCCTGGCAGGATCGATAACTTTCTCCTTAAACTGGCGTGTTCGCTTGTATTGTTCTTTGTGCTTGCGTCCGTCCTCGTCAACGTGCTCGTCGAGCTTGAACATGGCTTTAAGCTTCTCTATCGTATATTCGAATTTTCGTTCTTTACGCCACTGGCAGCAGAATAGAAAAAAACGAAAAGAGTACATCGACTTGTTGAGCAACATAGCCTGTGCGGGATTGAAGAGCGTAAACTTTTCCCTAAGTTCAACCAGGCGACCAACAAGCATTGGATATAGATCTACATGGATTGTGTCTGTGCTAGAATCGTATTTGACACCGCCAATGATTGGTATGCTTTCCCAGTCACCAGGCTTAAGGCTTGGATTCAGAAAAGTCGTTTTTTGGAGGCGGTTGGAGTACAAGGCAAAGTGGTACGTTGGAGAGAGAATACATAAAATCAGCTATTGAGCAAGGGTACGTGACTATGCTTTATCCAAAGAATCCACGACATCCAAAACAAAAGTATATGCTTACTGAAAAAGGAATTATAGTATTGAAATCTCTAAAAGAGAAAAAATAATTTATAGAGGGTGTGGCACAAAACTATGACGCACCCTCTATGAACTATTTTAGTCCTTGTGCGTTTTTATAGCTTTCCATATCCGCTTCGTTGTCAAATACTTGCCCATTGCAGCTGTATTTTCTGTTAGGAGTTGTAAACCCCATGGATCTAATAAGCAAATAAGTCATCATAAGATTTTCCATTTTAACCTGAGGATTACCATTTTTATCAAGTCCTCGCTGCTTGTAAAAATTCTCTCGAGCGGTTGTAAAAGTAAATGGTTTATAAGCAATTCCTCTCACTGTTGACGTGGCATTTCTAGAAAAATATGGTTGTTGCTTGTAAAATGTCCAATAATTATTGAGTTGCTTAAACCCTAAATCTGTAGCGAAAGTGCTTTCCATGAAAGCCTTAAACCATCGTTGTCGGAATTTTTTCTCGGGAATGAGCTTTTTGTTCAGCGTGTTGTTCAATATAATTTTTGCATCGGAAGGCACCAAAATAATGTAATAGAACCCACTTCTTTGAGTCGGCATTCTTTTTGTTACCACCTTCAAATAATATACAGAATCCATGTCGGCAAATTTATGTAATTCACAAGATATAACATTTGTAAAAGTTGCACATGCCGACAAATCATATCCCTTAGCTGGGAATTTTTCTCCTGGAGTATAATGTGTATGAGGTCTTCTGAAATCAGGCAAGGACACACCTCCCATCGCAAAAATATCTCTCACACTTTGTGCATTCGTAATGCTTATACTCATCATCACTAACAATAAAAGATATACTCTTTTCATATTTATATTACTTGTTTTGTACTTTTGTTTATTATGCTATAGTTGTTGTTGGGAAGGGATGAAGTCTTTGCACTGCAGAGCTATACCAATATCCTGTACTCCAGGTACTGTATAGGTATACGCTCGCTCCACGGATATGCGTGATGACATATATCCGCAACGAATGCCTGTATTTGCTTGCTTGTGAGCAACTTCTTCAACTCTTGATGCGCCTTCATATTCGCCTTTTAAAATCCTCCTAATTCTATTTTCTCTTTATAACGTGTTGCATAGGCCGGATGCCTATTGTATTTTTCTCTTGAAACCTCTGCAGGTTCTTGCCAAATGCGGTGGAGTGTTCTTTGGTACCCCCATGCTTTGGTATGGGCCACAGTTTGCAAACCCCTTTTTGTTCATCCACGTAAGGTTTGACTTGCAATCAAAACAAGTGCGTTCAGAAGGGTCACGGAACGCCTCCAGTTCGTCATATCTCTCACGCTCCAGCCTGCGCTTGGCATCAGCCTCCAAGACTCGCTTGCGAAGCTCCATACGCCTCTGTTCCTGCTCTGCCAAGGTTCTCAGCCTTTCCTCCTCTTGTTTCTGCCTACGCTCTCTTGCTGCTTCGAGAAGTCGCTGTTGTTCTTCTTTCCTTTGTACTAAGACATCCGGCTTGCATATACGGAATTGTCTTCCACTGTTCTCGATGAGTATAGGTGTCTCAGAATATTTCGCCCTAACACCACAACAGTTTTTGAAGCCAGGACACTTTTTGCACTCATTGTAGTCCACTACTCGAATGTTCTTGCCTGCCCTGGTATATCTTTCCTCGATCTCCCCAAAATAGTTCTCGTTGTTCACCCATTTTCTGTTTTCTTTGGAGTTTAGCAAGAAATCGGAGAGAGTTTCCAGTTTTTGGTCGGACAGGTCTATTTCTAAGCAAGACAGGTTATTGTAGTCAATGGCCTTGTTATGCTGCACCTTGTACTTGAAAATGAGCTCTATGAGATATTGCTTGCCCTCCTTGGTCGTTGCGATGATGTCTGGCTGCTTGTCTTTGCGCTCATACCTGCCATTTATCTTCACGTCAACAAATTCAAGGTCTGTCTCCTTGAATATCCCATAATACGAAGGAACATGAATGCGTTTTCTCTCCGAAACGATTTGTTCGGCCAACTTGTACATGATGACCATATAGCAAATCTCCAAGGTCGCCTTTCGGGTCTCACTATGGTGGGCGAAATGGTGTGCCCTTTCCATTCCATGCCTTGCAAGCAGTTGCTCCTTGCAGTTAGGGCAAATGCAGTTACAGGCCAAGCCATTAGGTACATCGTCTATATATACCATCCTGCCTGTCCTATCCTGAGCCCATGAGAAAACGAAGTCTAATGCCATACTTATTTTCGTTTTTAAATTGTACCGCAAAGATAATAAAACCACAATAAAGCGCAAAATGTTTGCGTTTTATTTATACATGCTTAACTTTTTGGACCTTATCGTAGGACATTTCGACATTTTTAGTAACTTTGCACCCAGAATAGAGCTGATAGGTATGCCGTCCTCGCTTCAGTCGTGGACATTGATGGTGCCTAGAGGCTCTATTTTCGTATATCACGTTTCAGTCCGCGCACCCACACGGGGTGCGACCATCTATGATTGCTCTACATTCATCGATTCTCAAGCCGTTTCTTTCCAGACTTGGTATTAAACCAAATAGCAATGGGAAGTACAGCTACAAGTGTGATATTGAACTACCCACAAGCTAAAGACTTGTGGGATTCCGACTTCATCAAGGAATGCTTGCTAGCAAGTCTTACGCCCTCTCCATCGGTGTAATCGACAGTCCCTACCGATATATTTCTTAAACCTTCAGCAAGTATATTCTTCGCTGCATTCAAGTCACGGTCTATTAACTCACTGCAATTTGGGCAAGTATAATAGCGGCCTGCCTAAAACAAATCTTTCTTTTTGCGGTTTGATACCACCAGTTCATTTGTTCTTTAAGCACATTCTCTTTATCGTCTTCGTTTTCTTTTTTATCAGATGTTCTCTGTCAACAAGGAACGAACTCTCACAAGCCTCGATAAGTTTGATGAACTTGCTGTAACCATAATCCTTCACATTAAAGTCTGGCTGTTTGATAAGAATCCTGCTGGAAAGACCGCTAAGCTGTGCCCAACCTTCATTATCAGCAGCTTCATCTACCACTTCTTTTAGTAAGGCTATGAATTTTTTGCTGATTCCAGGAGTCTTCTGCTGAGGAGTGTATACCTTCTTCTCTCTATCAGTATTGATAGAACTGGGGAGAGAAACTACAGAATCTGAAGGATCCTGCTTTCCTTCAAAGAATATATATTCGTTACAAGCCATAACAAAAGACTCCGGTGTCTTCTTCTCTCCCATACCATTCACCATTTTCCCAGACTCCCTGATCCGCATGGCCAGTCTAGTGAAATCACTGTCACTAGAGACAATATAGAACACATCTATATCGTTCTGATAAAGCAAATCCATGGCATCAATCACCAGGGCAAAATCCGTAGAGTTCTTGCCTGAGGTAAATGAGTACTGCTGAATGGGAAGGAAGGCATGCTTTTTAAGCACCGCCTTCCATGTAGAGAGGTTAGGCTTAGTCCAATCTGCGTATATACGCTTGACTGTAACCAAGCCACCCAGGTTGTTCTTAACAGCTGCCATCACCTGGTCGATGCGATGTTGAGAGACATTCTCTGCATCCACCAATAATGCTATCTTACGTTCTCTAACCATATCCCAATTCTTAAAGTTCATCAAGCCACTTCTTGCCCCGAGGGGTATTGATCCAGATGAGCAACCCCACAGCAATAGCAAGGCAGAGGGAGAAGAAAAACGTAATATAGTTCGTTGCAGCTTCCACTCCCTTGTCTGTAATGCGAATGACAATATCAAGTAATGTATTCATAATATGTCACGTTCTAGAGTTGACCGAGGATCCCTTTAAACATGATTTCTTTCATCGTGCATTCAAAGCACATCAGATCATATCCACATGGAATCCTTGTTCCATCTGGATTTACAAAGTCAAAAACGCCCCATCCTTTGGCTTCCTCTACAGTTCTGCCGCAAGAGTTACAAACTCTTGTTTTCCTATCGAGCTTTTTAAGAAAAGCTCCATCGGTACGACTCAACTTTTTGGTTTCCATCGTTTTTAACTGGATAGCATTGTACTTTTCTATCTGCTCGGCCGTAACAAGGTCTTGCCAATTTTCTCTACGTCTTGGTTCTTCCATCAAAAATTCCTTTCTTTGCGTTACAGTATTGGAATATTCTACTTAGAATGATCATGCAACCAGGCTTTCTGCTCGTAACTCAGACGATCCCAGTTAGTCCTAGACTTCCACTTCTTGTCACCCCTCATGGCATTCGTTGTTCCCTTGCCTAGCAAGCCAAACAACAACAACATGAACAAAATCTCCATAATTCCATATTTTACTTGATTACACTAAAAGTCCCAACAGGAATCTCCTGGGCTGAAGCTACGGACATATAGACGATACCATACTCACCAGGCTCCAATTCTGACGCCGGAATGTTAAGCAGATAACTCTGGCTGCCATACTTGTGTCCAGAAAAGGCCAGAAAGCCCTTTTTCTTCGCATCAGAACCACCAAGCAACGATGGCTTGAAAGTCATCCACTGGATTCTTCTGTCCTTCTTAGAGGCCTTAAAACGCACGATACGATAAATACCCATAGGATCCACCTCATTCTTTTCTGCCTTGATGAGCAGACGAAGACCCTTGCTGGAATCTTTTACTGCATAGGCAGAACGTCCACCTTCAAAGGCAATATCCATACCCTCTACTCCTGCCAAAGTGTTCACGGCATCAGCTGCCACACCTACACCTGCAGCTGTTCCCATCACTCTCACGCCAGCTTCCAATCCGGAGAAGCTGCCAGTGCTGGCACCTACCAGTCCGCCAGCCAAACCGAGATCACTCACAGCACCTGCAATCTTGGAAAACTTCGAGAACTTGCTCTGATGTTTCTCTACCTTGCCGTTCTCCTTAGGCAGGACATCATAGGTAGAATCACTTGTAAGCACACAATAGCTGTTGATGAACTCAGGTTCCTGAGCTGTTACCTGCTGAGCATTTGAAGAAGCTGCTAGTGCAAATGCGGCGATAGAAAAGAAAAATTTCTTCATATTTTTTAAGTCTGTGCCTGGTTCCTGACAACGTTTCATTTACTATTCAGTGAATTGTAAGGTTAGCGGAAAGGGGTGGAACCAAAACCGAATCATCTGCACTCATAGGCCTTCGCATTGCCATTCCGCCAGAATCCTCAGTTGGTCCACCCCCAGTTGTGTGTATATACGAAATCTTTCACGGCCAAGTTACCCTGGTCGTGAAAGAGTACAATCCACCCTATGGGGCATCCCTGCAGAAAACCGGGCGGATGAGTTTGCGAAGTTCATGAGTGCCGACTTTTACAGTTACGCCTTAACGCTGTTGTACGTGTCGATGCTATTGCATCACGTTTGCAAAGGTAGTCATTTTTATGCAATCTACCAAACATTTTTAGAGATATTTTTAGCCATTTTTTAGCCCCCAAAAAGCCATTTTCATGTTTCTTTTTTACAGACGAATTACCTGCTTCTTATTATGAATCTATAATTGATTATACTTCTATGCGCGCGCACGATGATATTCTTCTTACTATTTTTCAAACAATAAAAGTGAAATCTTTCGGGAAGAAAGACTAAAAAGTTCCATATATTTAATATTTGGCATATTTGTTATACCTAAACGCCTGTAGGCGGTGTGTCTTCGAGTAGTTAGAATTTAGGTTGACAGGGCATGCTCTCGCCGGGAGAGCATGCAGAACTATACAGGCTTAAAATCCTTGCAGTTTAGGGCTATCGAACAAGTGCCGCACGTTGATTTGCATGACACTATCTTAGTCACCTTGTAGGCTCCTGCTTTTTTAGAGCCTTCACGTGCTATCAGATTCGCCTCTGATAAGTTAGAAAGTGCATAAGCGGCAGTTCTTTCAGAATAGCCTAGTTCCAGGGCTATATCTTTGAGTTGTTTTCCTTTCTTCTTTGAATCTTTTATAGACCAAAAAACCTCTTGCGCTTTTTGAGGTAAAGCAACAAGCCGCTGTCTTGCTTCCTCGTTGAGATCCGTTGATTTTTTTGCAAGTTCCATAGCTCTTTTTTCACGAATTTCTTGTCTTGCCTTGAACGCTGCTTTACGTGCAGCTTCATCTTCCTCGTTTTCTTTCCTGCATTTCTTTTGCAGGTTGTTTTTCTTTTCGTCTTCTACACCTGCAGCTTCTTCATGCCCAGCAGTTTCTTCTGTAACGAATGCAAAATCTCTAGAACCGTATTGGTAGAGTGCATTTTGATATAGCCACATCTTGTTTTCTGTACTCATGTGCTGTCGGGTCGGGCTATTGTAGCAGAAACCTGTATCGAGCCCAACAACACCAATTTTGCCTAAAGCTTCAGGGTGCTTTTGTCCAAGGTCTTCGGCTAGCTTTAAAGCGACATCCGAAATTTTGTCTGAAACGGCCAAGAAGAGAAAGTCTGTTCGGCCAAGATATTCAATAATATCATCCTCCAGGTATGGTACGGCAAAGTCTTTCTTGAACTTCTTTACAATCATGCCAACAGTGAGGCATGCATCCTGCTGCAAGCAATGATATGCCGGAAGGACAAAAAGAACAGCATCGATGGTTGAACCTTTGCATTTGTTGAATCTGAATCGTTCTAGAATTTTATACGTAACATACCTATCTCTGCGCTCTTCTTCTCTCTCCATAATGAAATCTATATTCAGACGTTCTGAGACTGGAGGTAGCTTTGGATATGCTAGTCTGCATAGGTGACACACGAATGCAAGCATTTTCTTTTGAGAGAGCAACTTCAATATGTTCTCCGTCTTCTTCTCGTATCTTTCTTTATAGTCCATAACTGATATTTAATAATTTGTATTGTTAGTTATATCTGACGCAAAGGTACAATATATATTTTTTATATGCAAATTATTTGCAGGTTATTTGCATGGATTTACAGATATTTAACTTGCAATCATTTTGCAGGTTATTATTTATACCAGCTATATGATTTGTAACTTGGGTGATGAAGTCGGAATGAGGAGATAAGACTGGCCAACAAACGTGGTGTGTAGAGGTGTTATGAAGAATTTCGGTTTCAGTTAAGGTGGGAATATTGGAAATCACAGATTGTGATATTCAATGCTTCTGTTTTTAGTAAATGTAATAATCGGGAGGTAGTCGAAAATTTCGACCATCTCCCTCGCAACTTTACCTATAGCTTACTGTCAACTGATAATTTCTACAAAATACCCTAGACCTTGCACTTTTTTTGATTGTGTTACAGAATCCTTCCGTCTTGATCGCATTGCCAAGGACTTGGTACTTTTCATTTTCTTCTTCCTTTCGGAATTATACCAACTATCTCTTTGATCTCGTCAGCATACCTCATGTAGCTAACTTCCTGAGGATTATCAGAGTCTGGGCAACATAACAGGTCATACCCTTCTTTATCTATTGCATGTCCTTCGACTTCGACAATAGGGGTATTATATGTAGCTTCCTCACTTCCTCTGTAGGTAAAGTACATTCTGTCTATGACTATTAAAATAGGTTCGCCGACAAAAATTCTCACAACATCGCCTTCTTTAAAAGGATAATTAGCTGATATATACTCTTTCTCTATGGAGGCCAGGTACTTTCGATGACGAGCTTTTGCTGCATTGAATCTTATAGTTTCAAACTTATATTTTCGATGTAGTTCTGTCAAACTCGTAGTGAAAGCGGTTATGTCTTCACAACTATTATTGTTGTCGTTTTGACATGGTGGCTTAAAGTCTTTCATAAACTTTTTTCATTTACTAATATTACAAACTTAGTTAAGTTTGCTAATTTTACCAATTTATTTAACTACCTAATATAGTTAACTTAACTACATGTTTATATTCTCTTTCGACTATGCTCTATGAGTCTTTATACTCATCTATTTTGGTATTACAGATAGCGATTATATCCTTAAAGATCTTGGATTTATCACGTTCCAACCTGTCTGAAGCCAAAGCCTTGATGGTTTCAAGTTTCTTCATATCGAACTCGTCAGCAAGGAATACACCATGCTTACGGACGATGATTTCTACATCTGTATCGCCAGCAGCATTGACACCTTTAAGAGATAATCTTCCCAAACTAGGAGATTCACTTATATGCTTAATAAAATCGTCGAGTCCTGGTACAACCTCGCCAGCCTCATGTTTTTTATCTTTACCCATGATAAGTAACTCTTAATTAATTCTGCTCTTCTTCATCATCAAGGTTCTCTTGTTCCTGCGCCTTTTCTTTCGCATCCGCAATATTATTTTCGCAAACATCGATGATGTCCTGGAACTTCTGTTTGTCCTCAACCTGGGTCAGTTTCTCTTCAGCCATAGCCTTGATAGCCTCGAACTGCTCTAGAGAGAACTCATCGCAAGATACCATTCCCTTCTTGCGAGCTATCATCATTACTTCATAATCATCCTCACATGTCATACCGAAGAAGGCAACAGCATTAGTTTCCTTGCTCATTTGAATCAAACTTTTTGCAGCACCCTCCTCATGTTTGGTAGGAGTGCATTCTATCTTGTTTTTATTCTGTTTCATTATCATTATATTTAAATTGTTACTACCCTGCCTTGTTCAAGATGCCAATTTGACATTTTGAACATAATCTATTATAATTATATTAATGTTCTTTCATCCATTCATCTACGCTTTCATTAATGCGGAGATATGGAAGAAGTTTCTTTACCTCTTTCACAAATGCTTTGGCAGAACCTAAGGCATCATCACATTCGCCTTCCTGGTAATTAAAATACTCATCGACATAATAACCTTCAAGAAAGCCTAGAAGACGACAACCTTCATTATCTACCTCTCCAGCAATCTGAGGGTACACGTCACCCAGGCAACACCCTACTACGTCTGTATCTCCACTCTCATAGAGAACGTAGAAGATTACGTCTGGTATCTCGATACGCCCATCATCGTGAACTTTAATGAACTTCTTGTTCGTCTCACAGTTGATGATTTCCTTTATAATATCCATATCTATGAATTTTATTTGTTAATATCTAACTACAGCTACCTGCAAGTTATGCTTCTTGGCTGTATCTATCATGTTCTTTGTGCCCCGGCTCTTGCCATTCCAGAAGGCGATAAGTGTATGAGCCACGCTAGCCATCTTTGCATTTCGGATTGGTCCGGCAGCTCTACCATTGGCTTTCCAGTCAGCAGGAAACGTCTCCAGCTCGTAACCTCGTTCCTAGGCATAGCGTTCACCCAGGGCATCAGCACCACTGGCATGACCGGAGACGATCACGATATTTTCCGGCTTCTTATTCTGTAGGTAGAAGTCACACTTCTCCTTCAGCAGTTCGTAATCTGCGAAATCTCGGCATCCTGCGATGATGACTTTGTATTTAGAGATTAAATCTATTATCAGCTTGTTAGCTGCATCTACTTCTGCTTGGCTCATATTATTTACTAAGTTTGTTAACCTTACTAAGTTAGCTAAATTAATAAAGTTTACTATTTTTCAAACAAACTCTTTGATTTTTGGAGTGTTACGGCTTTTTTACCATGCACGTCCTCGATTGCTTCAAGCCCCTTTTGTATCAACTGCTCAGCAGAAGAAGACTCTGTAATTCCAAAAAACTGCGATACTGCTTTAATTTGCTCTATCATCGTTTGAGGCAGCATATACGTATGGCGTGTATATCCAACCTTGCAACCTGCAGCTGCACCTTTTACAGCTCTCTTCGAAGGTGCCTTTTCGGTTTTCTTCTCACCATGCAGTTCACCGATGCCTCGATTAGAAGAGTCTGGTGTGGTTCCCATGATGTCGTCAAACCCTTCGATACTTCCAAACTCGCTCATATCTTGTGTTGTTGTTTTCTTCTTGTTCATATCTTATCAAATTTATTAAGTGTACTAATTTTATTAACCTTGTTAACTTTACAAAGTTTGCTAAGTTAGCAATATTTATAATACATTTATCTAACTACCTCATATATAGTATTAAACGCACCTGCCGTTGCTGCTTCCTGGTATTGATCTTGTGCGTAAAGCGTAGATAATCGCTGAATTGCAACGCCATCTTTTACACGGAATGTAACTACGCCAGCTTTGCTGAACATTTCCGTAGCTGACTCCTGGAGCGCATACCTAACACCCATCTTGATGATGTTTGGCACATAGATTTTCTTCGCCTGTGGTGCTTCCTTCATCAAGACTTTTGTGAAGGTGAATGTAGAATCGATCATAAAATCATCGTATCTAAAAGGAATAACAGCTGCATCAGCAGCTTGAAAAACCTTCAGTAGAGCAGGGTCGTTTAGTGTTCCCGGACAGTCTATCAAGACATAGCCTGGAAGCGTCTTTGCTCGTTCTATGACGGCATCAGTACTCGCAGCTGCATCTAGAGTCCAAACCTCCCAAGGCTTAACTGCATCTTTAACTTTGGCCAGTTCTCGTTGGCGCAAGTTATAGATGTTGTGGGAAAGGTCTGCATCTAGCACAGCAACTTTCTGGTTCTTTGCTACAAGGAAGTGGGCAAAGTGACAGCACAAAGTACTCTTGCCTACACCACCCTTCAGATTTGAAAATACAATGATCTTTGCCATATATTACTTATTTTGTTATTATGCTGCAAATATACAAAGAATCTTGCATACCGCAAAGAAAGCTTTGTAAATTTAACTAAGTTTATACTTTTAGATAACTTTACTAACTTAGTAAAGTTAGCAAATATTCTACAAACATATTTAGCACCTATATCTAATAACACATAATATATTGATTATCAACTGCAAGCATTGTATTCGCTTGAGCAAATATAATTCTAAGGGGCTTACCTCTCACAATTTTGAGACAGCAGTTCTTCTCCAACCTCCTTGTCAAATTGTCTCTGCTCATCAGTACGGATGTCTATCTGAAGAACCAGATTGTCATCACCTGTATCACTCACAAGAATGGCCTCTATGCGATATTTCTTGCGCAACTTCAACAGTTCATCAAAATCCAAGGACTCCTCACCTGTATTGACATATACAGTCTCGTCATCGAAGTCACAGACCTCACTGTCACACCCAAGTATCTTGTCGACACCCAATGATATTTCCTTTGCCCCTATTATATTCATACTATATCACATTTTTAAGTTTATTCAATTCCGCTGTTTTCTTTTCGTAAATGCTTCGAAATTCTGCATATCTGTTTTCCGAAATAGCTCGGTATATCTCTCTTAATGCGTCCACATTATCGATGCACTCAAAGAACCTTACGATGTAATTTGCCCATTTGCTAGTTTGAGCATCCCACGAAGAAGGGCAGTTTATACTTTTCCCCTTTTTCAAAAGGCTCTCTTCAACGAAAGTACCCTTCAGATTTGCATACCAAAGAGTATGATACATAGAATCTATAGTTTCTGGATTCAACGTACTGATCCAGTCCTCTTTTTCCATATACATTTTGAAATTCTCTCCAATGGTCTTCCATTTTTCGTTAAATGCCTTATACTTGTTCTCCTCCTCTGCTATCTGTCGATTGAGTTCTTGAATTTTACTTTCCCTATTGGCTTTGGTGGAAAGAGATCTAGCCAAAAGTCCCTTGAACTCACCAATAGCCTTAACGACTTTCTTTCTTTCTATATAGTCGTCACCATACTCCTTGAAATAATAGTCCATGGCTGGCTTTAACTGCTCGGCAGGGAAGTCCGCTGGCATATTCTCGTTCACATATGATATGATGTCATTGAGGCGATCAATATCCTTGTTTTTCTTCTTGTTAAAGAAAAGATACTTTATAGCCTCTGTTACAGGTGTATCGAGTATTTCTTTGCTTATCTGGCGTGAAGGGTTCATTACCTCGTTCTTGGCTGCTACAGGCTTGACAGATGGGGTAGGGGATAATGTAGGCTTTGACTGCTCGACATGAGCTTCCAGACCCTTATTTGCACTGTCATTGGTCTTTACCTGTTGCTTTGCCTGAGGATAAAGATTCAAATGTATGAGCACACCTCTGTTTCCTACCCTCTTCACACGAGTGATGGCACCAATCTTTTCCAGTAACTTAAGCAGTTCCTTAAATCTCCATTGATTGCATTTCAACGCCTTTGCTACCTTCTCATACGAGAACAGGAAATCTCCAGGAGTAATTTGCTGGGCATGGCAACCTGTACCCACAATCCAAGTGTTCTCATGCCAAGCATTGCATACCATATATGTATAGAGCTGAGCAAGATAAGGAGTTGACCAGAAATCAGCAACGTCAACAGGGAAATACATCTTGACGTATGGCTCGTTTGGGGTAGGTATGCCATTGACCGCCACACGGCTCACACTGTTCTTCGCATTATTTATATCCTTAGATATAACCTCTTGCTTAACAGCGATAGCTCCTGTACGTTTGAGACTGTCTGTGCTACTTTTTGCCATAGAATCTTTGATACCCAAAGACTCTGAAAGATAGCTTCGTGTGCATATAGTCTCCCCCTCTGTAAGGTGAAACGTCTGTCCCTTGACCATAACATCGGCATCATAACGGGACATAAGGGCATTCCATGCGTAGAAGAACCACGCACGCACGGCATTCTCCCCCTTGAACCATCGCTTCTTGACGATGGAGAGAGGTACATTGATGTACTTTAAGTCCTTTTGAGACTGCTGATTATTTTGATTACGCTTCTCCATAGTAACCTCCTCTCTGCTGCAAACACAGAGAGGCGATTACGTCCTTTTGAGCCGTAACACAATCCAAGACTGGATATACCTGTAGGAAATGAATCCTTGCTGCTATTGCGTTCATATAACATTTTCTATTTAAATCATAAATAACCGCTGACGATTATATTTGGAACCTTCGTCATTGGCATTATCGGCGGCAAAGATATATCTTTTTTTTGAACTGACCAAATTTTTGCCCTAAAAAGTTCGCTTTTGGACAAAAAAAAGCGTGGGGGGTTCCAATCCTCACGCCTTCGATTAATTTAAATGAAAATTTTAAATGAACAGAAGGCGTGGTGCTTAAAAGCGATATTATCGCCTTCTTTCGGTTGCAAAATTACAAAGATTTTCTAAATCCACCAAATTTTTTAAGGAAAATCTTTCTTTTTTCTGCAAAATTCTCTATTTTTCCTTTTTTCTTTACACATTTCTTTTTGCCTCAAAATAATAGCAAGCTATTATTACGCGCGCGTCTTCCCCGTTACTCGTATATTTGCTGACATTTTTTGCCCTTAATGACAGATTTTTGGTGGCAAATTCTATCATCTACACCAACATATCACGCTCATTAGTTTCCTTTTATTAACATGCTTTCTACCAACATTAATTGGTATAACATACTGATTTTATGTAAATTATAAATATATGGTTTTATCAGCGTCCTAAGAAATATCCAAAAAAGAATACAAAGAGAAAAACAAAGATACCTCCACAAATTAACCATTATTAAAAATAAAAAAGAAATACTCACACACATAGGTGTTCGATCGCTAGGTGTGTGTGTGAGAAGTTTTTGTTTTAGAGGAAGATAAGATTTAAAACATTTAGGGGTCGGGGCATAAAGCCCCTCGTCCTCATCCTTGCTTGAAACTGGCTTCAGGGTGGATGCTCGTTGCTTGAGTTTGTGGCAACGAACAGGAAGCATTTGTAGCAGGCATTTTTGGCGCCGTCAAGATTTTTTACTTTATCATTTTTAAAAAAGAGGTAAAATGTGCCATATAATGCAAATATGGATGGTTTTGTATTTTTATGAAGTGTAGAAAAAGCAAGAAGGGTGGTGGTATAGAGTCCGTCACCCTTCTTGCGCTATTTCTTTGGTGTGTAGTTGATTGAAAAGATTCTTTTAATCTTTGCAACTGTTCCTGGTGCCACGTCACAAAGCTTTGCAACTTTGACTATGCTCAACCCTGCTTTTAGTTCTTTGATGACATGCTTGTATTCCTGTTCAAGTTGCTCCTTGGTCTTGACGCTTCCTTCTTTTCGACCAACCTTCCCTCCCTTGTCCCGGAAGTTCTTGTAGCCGCTCTGCAGTCTCTCCTTGATGGCTGTTCGTTCATTCTCGGCAAACTTGCTGAACATAGCAAAGAGCATCGTGAAAAGAGTATTCTCGCTGCCATCTTTGTTAAACATACTTAGGTTTTCTCGCAAGAAGTAAACGTTCAAGTGGTGGTCATGAAAGAACTTGGCCAGCTCGGTCATTTCCCAGACATCACGTCCCAATCTTGACACTTCCGACATTAAAACACAGTTTACGTTTTTATTTACAACTGTGCAGTATCTCAAACATTCCTGCAAGAATCGTCTTTCTGAGTTTGGGGTTGCTCCAGACTGATAGTCCTGAAAGACTTTTGCAATTTCTATGTTGTATTCCTTTGCAAATTCTGTCAGTTCTTTAACTTGTCGGTCTGTGTCCTGCTTACCCGTTGATGTTGACACTCTTGCGTATATTACTGCTATCATAATCGTTTCTATTATAAATTAATTCAAAGGATTTCTTTGTATTGTTTTATACCAAGAAAATACAAAGGTACAAAGATTTTTTTGTATTGCCAATTTTCTTATGTTATTTTTCTCAAAAAGACGAGGTCTTCTGTTTCCGCTTCAACTTGAAATGTTATTTTGGCATTTCAAGTTTTTCAAGCTCTTCCTGTTTCCCCCTTCTCTCTTCCTGTTTCTTTCTATCTATCTCTTCTGGTCTTTCTGACAAGTTCTAACGAAGAAGTAACAACAAGTCTTAAAACGAAGCTCGCTATCTTTAATGATGCTTAAATGTTCGCTTTACTTAGAGAGTTTTCTTTGCTGATACAGAGAATTTTACTATCTTTGTAGTAAAGTTTTTATAGAGCAAAAGTAATGTACTATTGTAAGTTGGGGTATTGTTAAACAATTCTCTGCGAGCATCGGTTTAAAATACAGAACTTGATTACTCGCAAGCTCGCAATAAAATGTATGAATAATGGAAGAAAAGAAAGAAACAATATATCGCTTCAACGGTGACGAGGCTTTACAGAAAGCTTCGCCTGGCAAGGCGTTTTACCTGGTAACAGAAGATGTTGCTTCTGGTAAATCCAAGAAGGTATTTATGCCTATATTGGTATTGGACGTTCATATTAGTGGAGGTCCAGAACGGTTCTACATACATGCTTTCATTTGCAAAAAAACGAAGAATGCTTATCAGGGATTGAAGTATGAAATAACAGCAGATGAGTATCAGAAGTTTCAGCAGTACAAAGGAGACAAGCGAAGAATAAATCTTCTCTTGAAAGCTTCTGGTGGTTCCCTTGTTGTGAAGAAAAATGCGGCAACCGTAATCAAGGGAATAAGAATGACTGCAGAACTTGCTGATGAGCTTACAGTGAATGCTGCTAAGTGCAATATGTCTTTTTCAGACTATTGTAGAACGTTGCTGCAAGGCAAAACTCCTACGGTGGCACTGACTCCTGACGAAATGGAAGTAATAAAAAATATTGTACAATATCGAACTGATGTAATGAAGTTTGCTGGAGCATACTTTAAGGTTCTTCGTGGTGTCCCAAACAGCGAAAGACCAAACTATATAGTCGCCGGAGAAAGCTTTGCCTTTTGGAGAACATATATACAGAAAGGGTTAAAGTGTTTGGATAGTCTCATTGATAAATGTAAGTGATATGGTTATTAAAATACAAACGGCAGATAGTAGTCATGGGCACAATGCCATCAACTATGCTATGAACAAAAAAGCGGATGATGGTCGGAAACCTGAATTTATCTCTTCTGGTAATATGCCATGGGATAATATTTTTGGTGACCCGATAGAGCCTCGTGCCGTATGGGACTATATGAAGATGAGACAGAAAAACTGTGGAAGGAAAATTGAAGATCCGTTTTTTCACATTGAACTTTGCCCATCAAAGGAAGAAAGTGCCGGCTTTACGAAGTCTGATTGGATAAAGCTTATAGACGATTCTATTAGAAATCTAAGCACTCCTTTTGTTTCTAAAAGAAGAGGAAAAATAAAAGGGTGGGATATAAAGAACTCACAATGGGTTGCGTGTCTTCATACAGATACCGACAAGCCTCATATTCATCTGATATTAAATCGTATCACTGAGGATAATAAAGTTCTTGATGATACTCAATATAAAGATAGAGCAAAGCAAGCTGCGAATAGACTTGCTGTTGAGCGAGGGTGGACAAAGGCAGAGAGTGTTGGTGAGCGTGATGGGGCAGAACGAAAGAACAGAATACATAAAGATGCAATAGATGTATTGGCATGTATGAATAAGTTTAATCTGGAGAGATACTTTGAAGGCATGCGCTCTCGTGGTTGGATCATCGATGCAAAGTACGATGGAAGGGGCATTTGTAGAGGCTATTCTATTGGAGAACGCCTATTCAAGGTTGATGGGAGTTTGTCTAGTACGATTCTTGTGCAGTCTTCTAAGTTGGGCTTTGGTCGTGACTTGATGGTATCGAAACTTCAAGGAACCTGGAACAGATTGCATCGTCCGCAAATCCAGAGGGGTGATAATGTATCATCTGCAGGTAGAGGTTCCTCTATGCCTACATATAATAATGTAGAGAATAACCCTGCAAAAAGAGAAGAGCTTCTTAAGATGCCTCAGTGGAAGTGCTCTGCTCGTGCAGCTAAGCAAAACTGGAACGATGAAGAGATACTGAATGCTCGTATTCCTGATGCAGCTTTTGATATCATCAATAAGTTGGTGGAGCCAATCGATAAATTTGATTATCGCAATCCAAACTCTGAGATTCCAGAGCAAATACAAATGTTGGCGGTTGCAGTGTTCGAGTTCTGTACTGCTGCTGACGTTCCTGTAATGTCAGGGGGCGGTGGCGGAGGCTCCAGCGATAATGATCTTCGCTGGGATGGAAAGACGGCTGAAGACTTTGAAAATATGGCAAGGAATGCTGTAGGTAAAGCTAAAAAAAGATGCCTCTCTCACCTGTCCAAAAGAAGTACTTCGAAAGGATGGGGAAGATAATAGAGATAGAAGTATAAATGTAGTTGTGCTTTTAGAATTAAGGTATTATGCCTTTAAGCACAACTACATTTGATAGTATAATTATCATTAGTGTCCAATAAAAATTGGACACGTTAATTAATTAATCAAATAGTCCCTTAAAAAGGGGATAATCGAGTTCTTTGACATCGTTGAAAATAGTCTTATCAAATAGATCTCTTAGACGGGTTTTG
>OJJU01000115.1_pt1 | contig 35623 bp, 32 predicted proteins | sample 1596141 | NCBI WGS metagenome assembly OJJU01 (sample SAMEA4350150, study PRJEB24818) | metagenome | biome: human; feature: gut; material: faeces | place: Denmark | collected 2013-09
TAAACTAATTTTCGACAAGTGTCAGAGTAAACCGAACCGAAAGTTAATTAGTCATACTATCAAAGAACTCTTTGGCTGGCAGCGTAAAGCCGCTTAGCCGTTATCTCAAATTTTAACGAACCATTGACACAAACATCACTGCAATATCAAATCTTTTATTGTCGAAGTGCAATGAAAAAGGAGAACCATTGCTTGATACCTTCTCACAATGGCTTGGTCGCAATTATGATCCAGGCTGGGTGTTACCGTTGCTGATAAAGCGTGGTATAGGTATTCATAATGGCAAACTCCATCGTTCACTTAGCCAAATTCAAGTTAAATTGTTTGAGGAAGAGACTGGGCTTGACAGGCTTATATCCACATCTTCAATAATTGAAGGAGTAAATACTTCTGCTGAAAATGTTATAGTTTGGGCGACAACAGGACGTGGACTCAGTTTTAGCAATTTCTCTTATAAGAATCTTATTGGACGAGCTGGCAGAATGTTCAAGCATTTTATTGGAAATATTTATGTGTTAGCAAAAAAGCCTGAAGATATAGAGACACAACTTGACATACCATTTCCTGAAGAAATACTCGGTACGCTTGACAAAGATAAATATAACCAAGATTTAACTCGTGATCAAGTTGCAAAGATTAATGAATACGACAAAGAAATGGAGCGTATTATGGGTGACGTGTATTACAAGTATAAACATGACAATGTCATTCAATGCCAAGATTCAAATTTGATAAAGAGTATAGCAAGTAAATTACACTCCAGTCCCAATTCTTAGAATGGATTACAATGGCTCAACAATGAGAATCCTAATGAATGGGATAGAATGCTATACAAGATATTAGGCTTGCAGTCGGGAAATTGGGAGACATGTTATACAAATTACGTAGCTTTCATTAAAGTACTATCCAAGAACTGGAATAGTACAATACCTGATATGCTTTCAGAGTTAGATGAGTATGGAATAGGAATAGATGAGTTCTTTAAGTTGGAAAGAAACGTTACGTTCAATTTGGCAACATTAGTTGCGGATTTAAATAAGTTGCAGATGGTTATATTGAATAATGGGTGTGACATCTCTGCATTTCAAGCCAAACTTGCAAATGCTTTCTTGCCTAAAGTTGTTTATCAATTAGAGGAATATGGATTACCAAGAATGATTTCAAAGAAGATACACAATGCAGGGCTTATTGATTTTGAAGACTCAAAGTTGTCTCTAAAAGATACTATTTTAAAGTTTAAAGATATAGGCGAACAAAAGATAATAGAAAAGTCCGGAATTGATGGCTTTGAACAGTATATATTGCATTATTTTTTTGACGGAATATCATCCAATGTTTAATGTTGTAAGCACTTCAAATTATGGCTCTCTTCGCTGCAGTCCTTTAAATCATAAACTATTTATCCCTTACTCAAATGGAAAAGTTAGAAGCAAAAGACATATGCGCCGCCTTTTTAAATGGCTATATATATTGCACAATTACAGAGCAGCTCATTACTGGTAGGATTCAGAGTTCTGATCTTGATAAGCTCAAGAAGAGGGCAGTTGAATGTATGAAAGATTACATCGAACACTCAGATTATTCTACAGAAGAGAAAGAGGAGATGAAAAAGAATTATGAGCATTGGGCTGACGTGACTTTAGAGGGTATTAAACAAAGGTTGCGTGATAGTGACAAATTGTATGAATAATCAAGATACCAATAATGAAATGGGAAAAGGCATTGATTTACTATATCGTTGGAGGCAATTTGTGAAGAGTTAATGAATCAGAACGAATTAATTCGTAATTCAAAACTCAAAATTGCCAACGGCAACCATTCAAAAATCAACATTCTTGCTATGGCAAGCGGCACAGCCGATTACAACACTCAACATTGTGCACCGCGCATAATTCATCATCGGCTTCGCCGACAATTCAACACTCAACATTGCCGTAGGCTTCAATTCACAATTATCCAATTCTCAATCGCATGCGTAGCAGCGAATAACTCGTAATTCCTAACTCAAAATTCAAAATTGCCGAAGGCTACCATTCAACATCGGCTTTGCCGACAATTCAACACTCAACATTCAACACTCAACATTGCGCACCGCGCACTGCTTCGCGCTTCGCATAGCATAATATTACTTGCCCAAGTATTATATATTACTTGCCCATTTAATATATATTACTTCACCAAGTAATATATAATACTTTGAGAAGGCATCTGGCTCTATTTGTATAGACTTAAATCCTATATGTTTGAGAGGAAGACCTATCTGCATAATTGATACCACAGAACAGTTACAATATGCCAACATCTTCGATAAGCCTATACAGCGGACTATGCGCTAAATTGAATACTATCCACTAATAACAGTTAAAGCAAATATGATAAGAATATTACATATCTCAGATTTTCATTATGAAGATAAAAATCATTTGGAGTATACTGATATGGTTAAATCTTTTTGCGATATTGTAAAAGATTTATCTATTGATATAATAGTTTTTTCAGGTGATTTAGTGTATAAGGCTACCCAAATAGAGTACTATGATAAAGTGTCTAAAATATTTTGGGAACCTTTAATGGAAGCAACGGGTTTGGACACCAATAGAATTTTGATTGTACCTGGAAACCATGACATAAATCGTGATGCTGAAATTCCTGCGATAACATCTTCTTTACAGGATTGTAATTCTTGGGACAGTCTTAATGGTTTCCTGAAATCCGAACGGCAATTAGAACTCAGCTTAGAGCGTATGAAATGTTATATGGATTATGTTCGTGATTTCTATAATGGAAGCACTTTTGAGGTCGCTCCATTCTATGTAACAAACATAATTGAAATTAGAGGTCGCAAGATAGGTTTGGTCGGGCTAAACTCTGCATGGCGCTGTTTCCGTTCTGATAACGACAGAGGAAATTTGCTCTTGCCTAAAGAGGCTGTATTGGATTCATTGAGCAAAGTCAATGATTGCGATATTGTCATGTGCGCTATGCATCATAATTTGTCAGACTTTAAGGATTTTGTAACACAAGACATAGAAGATCTTATTTATGAACATTGTCATTTGTTGCTTACGGGTCATTACCATAAGGGGCGTATGTCTATGCATGAGGCAAAAGAAATTGGACTTCTTCATAATATAGCTCCAGCAACGATTAACTTAAATGATAAGACTTCAAAATTTGGTTTTGACATATTAGATATAGAAGATGACTATACCGTAGGTTTACAAAGCTATTTCAAGGAGGGTAGTTCATATATAGAAGGTAAGGAACGACATCAGCAGATACCAATGTCTGATGAAAAACAGAATGCTAATAAGTTCAGAAAATCGATGCGTAAGTTATATCTGGATAATTTGAAAAAGGCAGATAGCTTATTTGTTACAGGGCATGATACTGATCAGAATGAAGCTTATGGTTTTAAAAATCTTTTCACTTCACCTATCATCAAGGATAAAAGTTATCAGGAAATCTTGGCGAGCAAAAGAAAAGGCAATAGTATGTCCATTGAGAACTTGTTAAATAATGATGAGAACTATATTTTCTTCGGTTTGGACAAGTGTGGAAAGACTTCGCTTCTCTGGAAAATACTGTTAGATACATTGTTGAATTATGATACACTACAGGCTATACCAGTCTTGTTGGATTGTACAGAATTGAAGAAAGGAAGGCAAGTAAATGTCAAGACAGAATTGGCAAGGACTTTAAGCATGAACAAACGTTCTACTGAAAATATCTTGTCGAGGTATCAATTGATGGTTCTTTTGGACAATTTCGATTATAAAGATAAAATAGTCATAGAGCAGGTTGAGAATAGTTTGAAAGGTGTAGATAATTTTCGAATGTTGGCGTGTTCTGAAGAACGTTTGTCTTCTGGATTTGACAGAGTTGAGGTTTGTGGAAAAACTTTCTCTAAGTTATATATACATTCTGTTACGCATCGTGAAATACATCAGCTTACTCTCAAATGGCCAAACATATCATTGGAAAAGAAACGGGATTTTGAGGAAAAAATAGTCCAAATCTTTGAACAGATGCACATTCCTTTCAATTATTGGACTGCTTCCCTGTTCTTATGGATATTAGAGAAGACGGATGAGGCGAACATTCATAACAATTTTGAGTTGGTTCAACTCTATATAGATGAATTACTTCATCGCAAGGGTATAGTTAAATATAATGAACTGAATATTCAGTATGACGATTTGTTGTCTTACTTGGGTTGTCTTGCAGAACGATTGTTGTCAGAGTATAACGATGATTATTCGATGTCTTATGCTCAATGGGCAAACTTTACCGAGGAGCATATAGCTAAACATCAGAAATATACTGAAAATGTAGAAAATACACTATCTACATTGCTTCGAATAGGTGTGATGTATAAGACTCCTCATGAAAGGTACACATTCAGACTAAAAGGTGTTTTTGAATACTTTTTGGCCTATCAGATGAGCAAGGATGAGGCATTCAAGAAGAAAGTAATGGAAGAGGAACATTTCTATCTTTCTTTTGGTAATGAATTTGAACTATACTCTGGTTTCAAAAAAGACGATTTTGAATTTCCTAGGTTTATTTTCGGTAAGACAAAACAGATTCTTAGTCCATTGACAGCGTTGCCTGACTACAATGCAATTGATGATCGCTTGAAGAATGATGTAATGAGTATATCCAAACTGATGTCAAGCGTGAATAAATTGATAACGAAAATAGAAAACTTAGTTGAAACAGACGATGATTACTGTCCGATGTCAACACAACATCTGATAGAAACATCAAAAGTTGAGAAGAAAAAATACTACGATAAAATCGATCCGACAACGGAAAACGTAGAGAAGGCTTTGTTTATTTTAGCTAGAGTTTATCGCAACAGTAATATTTGTGATTGCACGGAGGATAAAACCGCTGATGATATTTTGGATTTCCTATTGGCAGGAACCTGCAATCTGGGATTGATGTTTATGAATAACTTTGAAGACAAGGCAAATTTAGATGATTTGCAGGCACAAGATTTGATAAAAATCGTTATGCAATATATGCCGTTGATGGTAGAAGCTTTTCTATATGATGCTGTTGCCCAAAAGAATTTATCTAGAATATTTGAAGAGAAATTGAAGGATTTGAAGAAGAATCCCCATGGAAATTCCTTCAAAATCTTTTTATTGACCTTTGTACTTGTTGATTTGGATATTAATAAGTACTATTACCTTATTGATGATTTGAATCAATATATAAGTAAGGGCATTTTGAGATATGCCACATATGGTAAGCTGTATGTGCTCTGTTTTAAGAACAACAGCAATGTAGATCTTTATGAAAGTTTAATACAAAAAGCAAAGTTTTTTGGCAGTCAATTTATCGAAGGTAATGTTGAGGATATATTAAGGAAGAATATATCTGATAAGTTCTTAAAGGAGAAAAATGAAATAAGACAGCGAAATGTTGATTATTAGTCAAAAATACTTGTAGGAGAAATATTGTATGAATTAGGTAAAATTAGATAAACTCTGCCTATCCATTCTGCAATATTAAAATTTGAATTAACTGAAGGTAAGTACTCAAATTATGGCTTAATTTAGAATGAAGTATTTTGCTGCAGAATTTAAAATATACAATTATGTACAGCAGTGAAGATTTGGATATTTTCGATAAGTCATGAGCAGAGTCAAGCTTGTTTGAACTTAGCCATGGCGAGAAAAAGTATGAAGCTTTTTCGATAAGTCATGAGCAAAGCAAGCTTGCTTGAACTTTGCCATGGCGAGAAAAAGTATGAAAATACTTAATAAACAAATGAAAATTTTAACATCTCAATGTATATGCACTTGCAAAAGTGCATATACAAAGGGCTATGCCCTAAATTGAGTACTAACCACAAACAATACTTTATATGAATATTACGATATTAAAAGAAAAGGAGTTACAAAATGGAAAGAAATGGTGTCTTGCAGTTTGTAATCTGTTGGAATATATAGAGTCTCTAAAAGACGAGTTCTTTAATTATGATATTCAACGGCGAATAGTTAAGAATTCATATCTGGATAAACTGTGGACAACTATATCTTCCGGAGATCCTTTGCCGTCAATTACATTGACTGCCAATGTTAAAGGTGATATTTCAAATTCAAGTGTTGATGAATTTGAAATACTGGATGGATTGCAGAGATCATTCAGATTGTGGGCAATTAAATATTTGGATGATTTATTAAAACGCATGAACATACAAGATGTTAGCGTTTTGATAGAGGAAATGCGAAAAGACGAAAATGGAAAGCGTTTGTTAGATTCCAAGGTAGTAAACCGTACCATACTTAGGAAACTTTTGACTGATGACAAGATAAACATTCATAATCTAATGAATTGTTATGCTCTGCAGGATATAATACTTAATATATGGTCTGGACTAAACGATGAGGAAATAATAAACAAGATGCTCACGTTGAATGCAGGTCAACGTTCAGTTTCATCAACTCATCAATTTGAACTAATGTTTCTTCACTATTTCAAGAAACTTGAAGTTCCCAAAGGAGTTCAAATAATCAGAGAACGTGACGAGGAATACTTTTCGGTAAAGAAGAAAGAACGCAAATGTGGACAGTTTCTTATGAGTTCTATCATTATTGCTATTCAGAGTCTTATTGAACGGAAGCCTGTCAGAATACAAACAGTAAATGCTTTACGCATAAATGATAGTGTTGTAGAAGAGTCATCAGCTTCTTTTTTTACAAAAGACAATTTGGAGGCATTTATAAAACTATTATTGGAACTTGATAAAAAATTCTCCAATGATCAAATTGGTTCATGGATAATGAAAGACACAACATTGAGTGGCTTATTTGCTGCCATTGGTGCTGTTTATAATCAAGATTTGACTTATAATGTTCCTTCAATGTTGGATTTTATTCATAATAAAATCATGGTTCTTAATAATGAGATTATAAACTATAATGAATTTAATGATGCATACAACAATCTGTCAAGCGTTACGGTCAATATTGGCAACGCTGTACGAAAAGCTGTATATATTTATTTCAAGAATTTATTCCTTAATAAACCAATGTCTTGGCAGGAGGCATTCAATGGAAATGAGTATGAAGAGAAGTGAGATATACAAAGCTATATTAGTTGATGCATTCAAAAGAATGTATGATGACAACTTCATTGATCATGATGCATATGATGATGCAATTGATTATATTTCATCAGGTGAGTTTGGTAATATAGAGTGTGAATCTCTTCATGCTAACTATAAACCCATTGTAAAAGCCATAGTTGATTGGGATGGAAGTAATGATAAAGAAATAAATGTTGGAGATAAAGTTTATTATGAGACAGCTACGGATGAACAGTTAGACTATTATAAAGAAATCTCAGTAGACTCTGAAAGCTCCAAATACGCATTGATATCAGTAGCTAATCTATATGATGATATTCAAGCAAATAGAGTAAATTCTTTTCTGCAAAATGTAGAATTTATTTGGTCTGCCATTAGTGGAGACAATGATGCCAAGAAAGAGTTCTGGGATAGATGTAATGAAAGGCAAGAAAAGTCTTTTTACATTATAACGGATGAAGATCTTTCTTCTAATGATGAGCTATGGAATGCTTACAGTTATGGTTATATGTTGTATGCCAATTCTAAGGAATATGAGAGAGATTCACATTTGAATTTTAATAAAGAAACAAGTTTGCTACAACAATACCTTATAATAAGGGAAATAAGTATAGCCAATATTATGAGCTATTTGATTTGATAAGCGAGAGTCATTATTGTGATGATGTTTTAAGACGGTATCTTAATATGTATCAGATAATTGAGAATATGTGCTACCGTCGAAACCTTGCTAAAATATCACGTGGCTCTAAACGTGGTTTCGTACGTCACTCTATAGCTATTGCAAGTAAGGCTAATAAAAATGAAACAGATGAAATAGTAAAGGGAATAATTGATCTATTCCCTGATATAAAGGATGTAATTGTCGTCTCAGATATAAGCCCTTATGACCTTTTTTTAGAAAGGGAATACGGTATAGCTAATGGTGGACATTGTGACAAAAAAGTTGCCAAAATCATATACAACCTCCGAAACAGTATAGTGCATAATAAAAGCACAGAGTTGCATTTCTCTTATGGTAATTTTGATGAATATAAAGACGTTATAGGACTTATGGATTTACTTATTAGAAAGCTTGAGCCAAAGATAATTGATATTATAAATGACCCAAGCAACAACATATTAGAGTATGATGGCAAGAAGATGGACTTGTATTAAGTTTGATATATAATGATGAGAGTGAAAATTTTATGAAATACTTAATAAACAAGTGAAATTTTTAACAGCGTTTCCGTCAAGCCAAATGAACAGAGCAAAGCTTGCTTTAGCAATGTCATGGCGAGGAAATGTATAGAACCCCCGAACCTTATGATAGTAGTTTTGCCATCAGTTTGATAGTTTCAAGAACGTTGCAGATTTCTTTGAATTTGCAGCTAGGTTGATGATAAGACAATAACAATGTAAGTATTCATTAAAATATAAACAATTATGGGAAGTACTGGAACAGGTAATTTTAGTGATTATAAAAAATTTCCAAGAGCAATAAAAGGCGTTACTGGAGCAGATGATTCTGAAGACAAGTGCGCTCTTGCGTTTTCAACTCTTATTGAAGATGTTGATACTTGTGAGTATTACAGTAAAAAGGGAACACTCCCAGCTATTGGTACTGAAGTCTATATTGATTTCAAGGTCAGATTGGTAGCGAAAAGCAATGATGGACTCATTATTGGTTATTTGCCAACGAAATACAATTACTTGCGCAACTGTATTGTGAAAGGTTTCACTTATACTGGCGTCGTTTCCGTTGCTAGTTCGACGCCTATCAATACAGTTGTTGTTGATATCACTCCAAGTGCAGTATGAGTAAGTTCTGTATACTAGGCTATATCTTTAATGATGTTACATTAAAGTCTGCTGCAACACCTCTGATAAAGATGAGATTAGGGGGAATTGTACATGCTGCCAGAGGCATGTATGCAGTTGGCGAAGAATATAGCGTTGCATATTTTGCTCCTTCTTATTTAGATAGCCATATAGAGCATTATCTGAAAGAGATAGGATGTGCAGAGGTTATAAAACTGGGGAATGTAACAAATTCACCAAATACGGTCTTGATTCAGGAGGTCCAAGAGGTTGGCGACCAAGGTTATAACTTTTTGTTGAATGAAAACGTAGAGGTAGTTTATGATGATTCGCAATTAGCCAAGCTTGACAAGTTTGAAAGGATTTTGTTGTTCGCTGGTGATTTCGATATGTCTAAGGTAATGAGACATAATACACATGCTCAATACTACCTGGATGTAACGAATGATGTAGAGCGTTTAGCCGACTTGGAAGGGGCTCATTTTCGAACCCTTTTTCTCTCTACTTCTTCTACTTTGTTCAAGAATGATTATTCCAATATCGATTCATTGGAAAATGACTGTCAGAACATTTGTGAGCAATTTGTATTGAAAGAAAACAGAGGTGGTAGTAGAGCTTATGATTATGCTGTGAAGAAGATCGTATCAACACCATCTATGACTGTTCCTGTCGTACATTCTGTAGGAGTTGGAGATGTTTATGATACGATTGTCGCAATATATGACCAACGCTCATCCTTTGAGGACAACCTGCTCAATGCTTCTTATGTAGCTGCGGAATATGCACAAACTACTTTCATTGATGAATTTAGGACTATGGCTCAACATTATCTGAACTTACCGATAGAAGATAAGCAAAATTATAATGGAGTTTTGTTGCCATGGGATGTCAGAAAGGGAATCAATATCTATATTGCTGCTCCAGATTTTGACTTTGTTGATACTAAACCAATAGACTTTATATGTCAGACTTTAGAATATCATAATTTTACACCACGAAGACCCATTAGGGAAAATGGTCAAATGTCGAAAGAAGCTGTTAAGGCAGAGAGGCAGAAACTGTTTCAATCAGACATGGCATTGATAGATTCTTGCCAGATAATGCTTGCAGTTCTCTTGTACAATGATCCTGGAACATTGATTGAGATTGGGGTTGCAGCAGAAAGAAGAATGCCGGTGTTAGTGTATGATCCTTACTCTATTGCAGATAATTGTATGCTGACGGAAATACCAAATGTAGTGTCTGCATCTGCAGACCAAATAATTTCAGAACTATTTAAATATGCTTCAAAATTATGGAAACAGTACTAACTAAGGGTGTTATTCTAGTATCAGGGGGATTGGATTCAACAACATTGATGTATCAGTTTGTTGCACAGAATGTGGAGTTTGTACCACTTTTCATCAACTATGGTCAGCATTGCGCCAGCAAAGAGTATGATACGCTTTTAAAAGTTATTCCAGAGAAATACAAAGACAAAATAGAAACAATAGATATATCTTCAATCTTCAAGTATTCAAAGTCTAAATTCATCCGTCCTGTTGATTTGTGGAAAGATGATATAAAGGCGGAAGATTTATATATACCGTATCGTAATGTGCTGTTGATGACAGTTGCAGCCTCTTTTGCCCAAACTCTAGGATTAAACAAGGTATATGCAGCATTCATTAATAGCAATCATGCAAAAGAAATAGATTGTTCTTCTGCATTCTTTGATAAGCTGGAAGGACTGCTGTCTGAGTATGGATCTGTCAAGATAGAGATGCCCTTCCGAAACCTGTCAAAATATGAAGTTGCGAAATTAGGCATAGAGTTAAAGGCACCTATAGGGGTGACTTTCTCATGCCAGGCTTCTCCGGATATCCCTTGTGGGGCATGTCCTAATTGTGTAGATAGATTAAATGCTTTAAAGGAACTTAGTTTAGAGTCTATAAAACATGCATAAACCTTTAGCTGTCAAGGTTCGTAACCTTATCACATATATAGATAATGCACGAGGCTTCCAACTGATAGCGGCTCCAGATTGCCCCTATAGAAATCATATAGGCGCATTGCTTACGGATGTCGTGTTACAAGCAGGTTTAAACTATCAGCATGTAGTAGCTCCGAGGGTCTATAAGGTGTTAAACGATTATCCTGTAGCCTATACCGTTAACAGATTTGCTGCGGTATTACAAAAGCATTCTTTAGAAACAGTCCTTGATTGGCATGATTGTGAAAAGCAAATTAGGATGATTCGAATATTAGAGTTTTGTAAGGCTCAGGGCATTCAGAATTCTTATCAGTTAAAGCTTTATCTGGTAAATAGCAGATCTAATTCCGAAAAGTTTAAGAGCATTAGGGGTATTGGTGATAAGACTTATGATTATTTGTTGAAACTTCTAGGTGTTGAAAGTGTAGCAGTTGATAGACATGTATATAAATTCGTGTCGGATGCAGGCATCATTTATAAAAATTATAAAGAAGCTAAACAGATAGTTGAATATGCCGCTGATATGATGCAAATATCAAGAAGAACTCTAGACTATAGTATCTGGTTGTATATGTCCAATAAAAAAAGATCTGTTCAGTTTGAATTATTTTTTGAATAGTATTCCCATTGCTGATGATAGAGTTCTTTCATCTGCCGGAGGTGGGGAATTATACAGAGAATATGATAGAAATGAGTTTTTTAAATCAATAGAGAATAAAAATAAGTTAATATCATATACATCTTCAAACAACACACGGATAGCGAAGAATACATTACTTCCGTATGCTATTTACCATGGCTGTATCTTTGTGTACAAGCTGTATTGGAAAAATGCCTTAGTCTGCCATTCATCGCCATACTGACACTTCAGAAGTGATAAAGTATATTTATATGAATAATTCACAGTTTCAGAAAACTGCACAGCGAATCATTAACGAACGATTAACGACCGATTAATGGCAATTAATGTATATAACATTCATAACATAACAAATATTTAATGACAAATCAAACATCACATAACAATAATCAAAAAGTATTTGAAAATAAATGAATCAACTTAAAGCAGGAGCGGCACTGAATTATGTGTCGATATGTCTCAATATGGTGGTGGGGTTGATATATACCCCATATATGTTGAGAATGTTAGGGCAGTCGGAGTATGGATTGTATTCGTTGGCGGCATCCATCATAGCCTATTTAACTGTCTTGGACTTAGGCTTTGGCAATGCCATCGTTAGATATACCGCCAAGTTTAGGGCAGAGGGGAAGCAGAGAGAACTGGAAGAGATGTTTGGAATGTTCTTTATTCTGTATATAGGAATTGGAGTAATAGCAATGATTGCTGGCAGTGTGTTGTCATTGAATGTGGAGAATATGTTTTCTCGCGCAATGACTGATACTGAAGTGTCTCGCACAAGAATAATGCTATGGTTGATGACATTCAACCTCGCTTTTACCTTTCCAATGAGTATCTGGGGCAGTATCATGTCTGCTTATGAGCGTTTTGTCTTTCAACGTATTGTCAGTATAGTACGCTCAGTCTTGAATCCTGTCGTAATGATACTATTGCTTGTTGTTGGCTATAAAGCTGTAGCGATGGTGGTAGTAACAACATTATTCAATGTTGCGACACTATTAGTCAACTGGTGGTATTGTAAATACAGACTTACTATAAAGGTTAGATTCGCAAAGTTCAAGTGGGCTTTCTTAAAAGAAGTATCAATATATAGCTTTTGGATTTTTCTTAATGCCATTATGGACCGTATATATTGGAGTACAGGACAGTTTGTGCTTGGCATATACAAGGGTTCTGTTGCTATTGCTATTTATGCTGTTGCCATACAGTTGGAAAGTATGTATATGATGTTTTCAACTGCTATTTCAAGTGTATTTTTGCCAAAGGTTACGTCTATGGTAACTAAAGGTTCAAGTGACGAAGAAATCTCCGACCTTTTTATTCGTACAGGACGTATACAATATATAGTTATGGCTTATATCCTTTCTGCATTTGTTGTTTTTGGTAAGCAATTTATAATTCTATGGGCTGGCGATGATTATGCAGATGCATACTATCTTACATTGATGTTTTTTGTACCCTTAACTGTACCATTGATTCAAAATCTTGGTATACTTATATTACAAGCACGTAATCAAATGAAATTCCGTTCTATGCTATATATCGTAATAGCATTATGTAGTTTAGGGTTATCAATTTATCTTGCTCAAATCTATGGAGGGTATGGCTGTGCTTTTGCTACAGGTATGGCATTGCTAATAGGGCAAGGTTTAATAATGAATATATATTATCAGAAAAAACAAAGAATAAACATAAAAGTTTTTTGGTGGGAAATATTGAAAATGAGTATTGTACCAGCTGTATTTATTGTAGTAGGTTTATATGCGTTAAATCATTTTGAACCGTCTAATATGACGGTTTTAGATTTTGCTAAATATCTTATATTGTATACGGTCTTGTATATACCGTTATTTTTAATATTTAGCATTAATAAGGAAGAAAAGGATTTATTGTTATATCCAGTTTTGTTGATAATTAGAAGAGTGGTTAGAAAATAGATATGATTAAAATACAAGATAAAAAAGGCTGTTGTGGCTGCAGTGCTTGTGCTTCCGTATGTCCCAAGCAATGCATAACAATGTCAGAAGATAGTGAGGGTTTTATTTATCCGTGTGTGGATGAAAATGCGTGTGTAGATTGTCATCTTTGTGAAAGGGTTTGCCCAATTATAAATTATGGCAATGATCGTGAACCATTGGCCGTTTACGCTGCAAAAAATCCTGATGAATCAATAAGAATGCAGAGTTCATCTGGAGGTGTTTTTACATTGTTGGCAGAACGTGTTATTGATGAAGGAGGCGTTGTGTTCGGTGCAACATTTAATGACAGATGGGAGGTAGTGCATGACTATGTTGAGACAAAAGAGGAACTTGCGAAGTTTAGAGGATCCAAATATGTTCAAAGTAAGATTGGAGATTCTTATCAGAAGGCAAAGGCTTTCTTGAAAAATAACCGAAAAGTATTATTCTCAGGAACTCCTTGTCAAATTGCTGGTTTAAAGAAATGTTTGCGTAAAGATTATGATAATCTTTTAGCGGTTGACTTTATATGTCATGGGGTACCAAGTCCAGGTGTGTTTAGAACTTATCTTCAAGAAGAAATAGATAAAGAGTCCGCCCGTAAGGGCGGAGGAAAAAATACGGTTTTGCACCCTTGTATTCCTCTTATCACGGAAAGTGATGGACTTGATTGTAAAGGATTGGAGATAAAGTCTATTGCTTTCCGTGACAAACGAAACGGGTGGAAAAAATACGGTTTTGCTCTCGGTCTCTCCGAGGCTTCAGCCACAGGAGAGAAAAATTCGGTTTCGCTCTCATATGCATCATTTAATAAGAATTTATTCTTGCGTGGCTTCTTAAAGAACCTATTTTTACGTCCCAGTTGTTATTCATGTAAATCTCGTAATTTTAGAAGTGGTAGTGATGTTACCTTGGCTGATTTCTGGGGTATTGGTAAGTTAAACCGTTCCTTAGATGACAATAAGGGAGTTTCTATGCTTATCATTAATACATCAAAAGGAACAGAATACTGTCGTTCTTTCTGCAATTCTAAAAATCAATACTCGCTCGACGAAGTAAGAAGGTTTAATCCGGCAGCTTATCATTCATGTACAGAACCATTAGATAGAAAGGTGTTCTTTGGGATGGATAAGAGTGTACATGACCGTATAAAAATCTTAGCTCGTCCTACATTTAAGGAAATCGTTCGTGACTTATCAAAAACAATAATTCGAGAATATTTAAAGATAAATATATAATATGAGAATAGGAATATTGACATTTCATCGTGGTAACAACTATGGTGGTATATTGCAATGTTATGCTTTACAGCAAGTATTAAAGAAGCTTGGGCATACGGTAGAGGTAATAGATTACCATCACAATGATAACCGTGGATTAGTGTGTAAACTATATTCAAAATTCTCTACAGCAAATAGTATAGGTGGATTATTGTCTTCTTTGTCTGATTTTATCTGCAAACATAGAACTGTGCCATTTGACAAAACATTGAACGATGCTTCAATTAAGGAATTTGATAAATTCCGTTCAACGTATTTAAATATATCAAAACCTCTCGACTCAAATACTATTGGTGATTATGCCAATGCTGAATACGATTTGATTATCACAGGAAGTGATCAGGTGTGGACTTCGTTGTTTGATGCCCCAATGGTCTATATGATTGACTGGAAACCTCAATTTCAAGGCAAACGTATGAGTTATGCTGCTTGTTCTGCACATAAAAATCTACGTGGAAGCCAAAGAAACGTAGTTAAGGGGTGTTTAAGTAAATTCGATTTAATAACAGTTCGTGATAGTACAACCCAACAATTAGTTAAAAATGTGTTGGGTAAAGCCCCTCAGATTGTTCCTGATCCAAGTCTGCTTTATCCGTATGATGAGTTTAAAACACAAAAACAGACAGAACCATATATCCTTACTTATATATTAGGAGATGAGATAGAAGGTGGACATGATGTTGCATTAAGGAAAATAAAACAACAGGTAGGCGATTTGCCGGTGTATGCCATAGTTATACCTTGCAATAGTTGTGATATTACAAAATACGCAGATAAGGTTTTTGAAACTTTATCACCAGAACAATGGGTGGATATGTTTTATCATGCTCGTTATGTATATACAGATTCTTTTCATGCCATAATGTTCTCTCTTAAATTCGAGAAGCCTTTTGTTGCCTATTATAGGAATGGGATAAGAAGTTCAAGGTTAATTGACTTAAAAAACAAAGGAATAGATTGTATTTATTCTAATGCTAATGAAATATGTAATACATCTCAAATATATAGTGATACATTGTTGAAAAGAAATTTTAGTATTGTTGATGTTATAAAGGATAGGTCGACTAATTCTGATACATTGTAATTTATCAATTTGATGAGAAAGAGTGAAATAATAAACTGTAAATAAGCGATATTGATGTTATATTGCTGACTATTGTGTTTATACGCTTTTCAATAATCAGGAGTGGTATAAATTGATACTAATGTATTGGAATATAAAAAATAATCAATAAGATCCGTAAATTAAGAAAAATAAATGACGATAACTTTGCTTATATCTACAATTGTAGTTTTTTTATTTTTTTGTTTAAATTATTTACCATTGTATAGTGGTAAGCGATGGATAGTCAAAAGTCCAATTTGGGCTTATATACTATCTCTGTATTTAATTGTAGCATCTGTGTTTTCACCGATAGGAGGAGATAAAGAACGATACATTGAATCTTTTAAATATGCAACGTTTCTTGAATATGTAAGAGATCCAGGTTGGACTTTTTTGACAAAAATATTAAATATCTTATGTTTTAATAATGAGATACTATATTTATTTGTCCTGGCCTTTGTATATGTATTTTCATACTATTATATAGGAATGTGTAAATTGGGCAAGCAGTATGTTGTGTATTATCTGTTGTTGTCAGCGGGGTGCTTAGGTTTTTGGAGTGGAGCCACCAATATTATTCGAGCAGGTTTTGCCACATCTCTATTTTTTCTGTCGCTTTGTTTTGTAGAAAAGAAAAAAGCAATCTATATAGCCTTGTCTGTTTTTGCTATTTTTGTGCATAATTCAGTATTGGTGCTTGTTGCTGCATTCTTCTTGACGAAATACTATACTAATTTTAAGGTGTATATTTGGATATGGTTAGCAATTCTTGCTCTTTCAGGTGTCAATGCCCTAAATCCGATAGTTTCTTTCCTTGCTTCTCATACGGGCGAGGTTGGTGACCGTATAGCATCATATGCGTACAATATTGATCAAACAACAGCTGATAATTATGGTAATTCTGGGTTCCGTATTGATTTTATTCTGTATTCTGCACTTGCCATTATTTATTCAGGATGGATAATATTAAAGCAGAAGTACGATGATGTTTTCTATATGCGTTTGTCATGTACATATATAATAGTTAACTGTTTATGGTTGGTTATGATACGTGTTACATATGCCGATCGTTTTGCATTGCTAAGTTGGTCGCTGATATCGCTTATTATTCTATACCCATATATGAATCCGTATAATCGTCTTCCCTTTAATAAGAAAGTGATAACGGTTGCTTTTATTCCAGTTGTACTTGAACTTGTATTAATGATTCGTAGTTAGAGTTATGTCGAAAGAAGTTTCCATAATGTTAAAAGGCATCGCCATTTTATTGATGCTTTTTCTGCATTTATTCAATAATTTGGATAATGCTATGGTGTGTAATAATCTGCTAATGATAGATGGCGTTCCTTTAACGTATATATTGACAAGAGCAGCAGGTCCGGTTCCTTTCTATATAATTCTCTCGGGTTATGGCATGTATCTGATAGAGCATAAGCGTAAATATGATGTTGTATTAAAACTAAAGAAGTTATATCTCCATTACTGGATTTCACTTTGTTGCTTAATTCCTATTGGAGCAATTATGTTTGGTATGGACAAATATCCTGGTTCTATATCAGCTGTATTGTCAAATATGACTGGATATCATACTACGTGGAATGCTACAATCTGGTTTTTGTTGCCATATGCATTATTAGCACTTGCTTCAAAACAAATTTGGCGAATTTTTGACTCTGTTAATGTGTATGCATTTATAGTAATAACGCTAATGCTTAATATCGTATGTAGTTATGTAATCTCTCGTTTTGGTACTGTCTTTTTATATGCAAATTCATGGGCTTATATACCAGTCTTGTTCTTGCAAATGTTATTCCCGTTTTCATTAGGAGCCTGTCTGATAAGATATCCATGGATTATATCTAAATGTAAAATGGGGGGGTAAATTGGATTATCCTATTAGTGTTGACAATATGCCATTGCTGTATAGTAACAAGTGTATTTGATAATTTCTATGTTTTAGCCTTTATTATATTATTTGTCAATGCCCCTAGACCAAAGTTGTTAGAACGTTTTTTGTTTGAAGTTGGAAAGCGTTCAACAAGTATGTGGTTCATACATGCCTATTTTTATGGTATGTATTTTCACGATTTTATTTATTCGTTTAAATACCCATTGCTGATTTATGTTGTACTGATTGTTGTATCGTATGTTTCAGCAATAGTAGTTGATAAAATTAATTCAATTGTTCAAAAAGTAATATTTAAATAATATGACGATAACTGTATTTACACCCACTTATAATAGGGGGCATATTTTACCAAAATTATATGAAAGTCTGAAGAAACAGACTTGTATGAATTTTGAGTGGCTAATAATAGATGATGGGTCGACAGATGATACGTCAGAAGTTGTCAAGACATTCAAAACAGATAAGTTCCCGATCTTGTACTACTATAAGAAAAACGGAGGAAAGCATACTGCAATGAACTATTCGCATCCATATATTAATGGTGATTTGCTTTTTATCGTTGACAGTGATGATGTTCTTACTAATGATGCAATAGGAACCATTACAAAAGATTGGTTGCGTTTTGGTAAAGATGACAAGATAGCAATGTTAAGCTATACCAGAAAGCAAAGCAATGGAGAGTTAATAAGTCAAGGCAAAGTTGGTGAGTTTTATATTGATAACGATATTAATTATCGTGTTAACAAGAATGTGACGGGTGATAGATGTGAGGTTGTCCGTAGTAGTGTTTTTAAAAGTTTCTCAATGCCTACTTTTGAAGGAGAGCGCTTTATGGGTGAAGGTTGGCTTTGGAAAAAAATAGCACTTAAGTATGATACTGTTTATTTTGACAAAGCAATATATATAACCGAATATCTACCAGGAGGACTTTCTAAAAGTGGCAGACTTTTTAGAATGAATAATCCATATGGAATGATGGAGAATTGTAAGGGATTCATGATTCCTCAGGTATGTTGGAAAGTAAGATTGAAGGAAGTATTATTGTTTGGTACTTATGGCTTTTGTGCTAATCTTTCTATTATTGATATAATAAAAAGAAGTGAGTATCATTTCCTTCAATCGTTAATGACTCCTTTAAGTTATTGCTTGTTTAAATATTGGTCAAAAAAGAATGGGTTTCAAATAAAACGATAAATCTATGATAAGAATTCTTCACGTTGTTCATGGTATGGATTGTGGAGGTACAGAAAATATTATAATGAATCTGTACCGCAACATTGATCGTACAAAGGTACAGTTCGATTTTTTGGTTCATACAGAAAAGAGATGCTTTTTTGATGATGAGATAGAGCAGCTCGGTGGTCATATTTATCATGTACCTTATTATAATATGTTGAACTTGTTTACGTATAAACAGGCTTTGTGTAAATTTTTCTCAACCCATAATGAGTGGATTGCAGTTCATGGACATCTTGGTAGTTGCGCATGTATTTATTTAAGTGTCGCTAAGAAGTATGGATTATACACAATTGCTCATAGTCATGCCATTAATGAAAAACGAATTAATCTAAAGGAACTATTATATCGCTTTCATGCGTATTTGACAAGAGGTGTTGCCGACTTCTATATGGGATGTTCATATGAGGCAGGAGTAGATCGATATGGTAAAGCGATAGCAAATAGCAAGAAATACAAAATCATCAATAATGGTATTACGGCTGATGATTATACATTCAACGAAGAGAAGAGAGTTGCAATGCGCTCTGAATTTAGTGTTCTTGACCGTTATGTTATAGGTCATGTAGGCAGATTCAGTGCAGTAAAAAATCATAATTTCATGCTTGAGGTTTTGGCGGAACTAAAGAAGTTTAATGCTGACTATACAATGATGTTTGTTGGTGATGGCGAGCTTCGCAAAACTATAGAACTTAAAGCAAAGAATATGGGCATTGATGATTCTGTCGTCTTTACTGGTATACGTAAGGATGTGCCCAATGTTCTGCAAGCTATGGATCAATTTATTTTCCCTTCATTTAACGAAGGCTTGGGTATAGGTTTGATAGAAGCGCAAGCATCAGGACTTCCTTGTATTGCCAATAAAGATGGAATTATTTCGTTGGCAAAGTTCTCTAATCTTGTAGAGATGAAGTCTATAAATGAGGGTGCTCAAGCATGGGCATGTCATATTGATTCTGTAAGAAAATCAAACTTCGTGCGCAAAGATATGAGTTCTGATGTTAAAGCAGCAGGTTTCGATATCGTTGAGGTTACAAAGTGGTTACAAGAGTTTTATATAAACATAAAAAGATAGATTTATGCTTTCAACAAAAGACTTATATATGAAGGCTTGTATGCAGTCAAAGGAACTGCATGCAATGACCGACGAGGAGCGTTCTCGTTTGCAAGAGCATCTTCGTAAGATGTATTTGGAGATAGAAAAGGTGTGCGACCGTCATGACCTGCGTATGTGTACGGGGTATGGAACGGTGCTTGGAGCAATCCGACACAAAGGCTTCATTCCTTGGGATGATGATATGGACTTGCTGATGCCTCGTGAGGATTACGACAAGCTGATAAATCTTTATGCAGATGAATTGCCAGATAATCTGAAGATTTTTGCACCGAATAGCAAGAATGGACCTATTACCCGCTTTGCGAAGGTCGTAGATATAAATACAAGATTTTTGGGACCAGGAGCAAAGGATGATGTGAGTCATGGAATTTTTATTGATATATTCCCGTTGGAAGGAACTTCAAGTAATAACGCTGTTATTTGGTTGAAACATAAAGTGTCGTGCTTCTTAATGCTTGTTGCTTCGAGTGTAATGGAATATGAAGACTCTAAGTGCGATGATTTATATGAAAGGTTGATGTGTTCTACTCCAGAAGGAAAAAGAACGTATAAAATTAGATGGACTATAGGAAAAATATTTAGTTTTTTCAATTCGAAAAAATGGTTCAACATTGTTGAGAAATATACTAAATGTTCGAAAGTAAAGGCTGGATATTCCGTACCTATAGGAGGAGCGAACATAAAATATTTTAAGCCTATATCACCTACTCTTTATTTCCCTGCCAAAAAGGTACAATTTGATGATATAGAAGTGTATGTACCTAATCAGCCCGTACGTCATTGTGAACTTGAATATGGTGATTGGAAATGGATTCCACCAGTAGAAGACAGATGGCAGCATTTTCTCAAGGAAATACGTTTTTAATCTAATTTACAATAAATAGTAGAAATGAAGAAAATAGTTCTCGTTTTGTTAGTTACGGCAATAACCATTACTTCTTTTGCACAGGAACAGTCGACATCAATAATTGCAAATGAACAACATTCTGTCAATAACTGGGGAGCAAAACTCAAATCGTCAAATTTCCATCTTGGTCTTGACCTCCAGACCAAATATATGTGGCGAGGCATGGAAATGATGGCAGATGAGTCATCGCCAGTTGTGTTTCCATGTATAAACTATCAATGGAAAGGACTTTATGCATATGCTATGGGTGGATATGCTATTAATGGTAAGTATGCCGAAGTGGACTTAGGAGTAAGTTATACTTGGAAGGGTTTGACATTAGGATTAAGCGATTATTATTATCCTACTGTTAATGGTAAGGATGATGAATATGTTGGCGGTAAACATAATGGTCATTGGTTGGAGGCATGCATAACGTACGCTCCGGAAAAAATTCCACTTTGGATTACTGTCAGCAACTTCTTTGCTGGTGATGATGATGCGTATGACGATGACTCTGGAAATAAGAAGCAGGCTTATTCTACATATATGGAAGTAGGTACTTATTACGATTTCCTTGACAATAATCGTCTTTCTTTAGCCGTAGGTATGACACCAAACAAGTCATGCTATACAAACTATCAGAAGAAGTTTGCTGTATGCAACCTTGATTTGAAATATACCTACAATGTGCAGTTTAAGAATGGTTGGATTCTACCTTTGAGTGCAGAATACATCTATAATCCGTCATTCGATAAATCATACGTTAACTTCATTGCAAATTTTGCATTCTAAGATAATGAATAAACGAAATGCCATTATTATGGCAGCAGGCACGTCTTCGAGATTTGTGCCGCTATCTGCCGAACGCCCCAAGGGATTGGTTGAAGTGAAAGGCGAAGTGTTGATAGAACGTCAGATACGTCAGTTGAAAGAAGCAGGCATTGCTGATATTACCTTAGTTGTAGGCTATAAGGCTGATATGTTTGCCTATCTCCGTGACAAGTATAGCGTAGGCATTGTGCTTAATGAAGATTATGCACGTTACAACAATACCTCTTCGCTGATTCGTGTGATAGACAAGTTGGACAATACTTTTGTTTGCAGTTCGGACAATTATTTCCCTGAAAATGTATTCATGAATGATTCGGACGACAGCTATTATTCTGCCCTTTATGCTGAGGGCGAGACAAATGAATATTGCCTTACGACCGATGCCGATGATTATATCACGGATGTAAGGGTTGGCGGGCGTGATGCATGGTATATGGTAGGACATGTGTTTTTCAATCGTGAGTTTTCTGAGGCTTTCAGAAAGATAATGATTGAGGATTATAAAAATGACGATACCAAGCAAGGATATTGGGAGGATTTGTATATCCGTTATATCGACCAATTGCCCAAGATGAAAATCAACCGCTATAAAGAAGGTGAAATCCAAGAATTTGACAGCCTTGACGAGTTGCGCTTGTTTGACGATAGCTATATAGCGGATACTCGTTCGACTGTTGTAAAGTCAATATGCAGAACTCTTAACCTCCAAGAGTCGGATGTATATGGCTTTAAGAACATCAAGCATGTTGGAGATTACCTGCATTTTCAGTTTAAGGTTGGTGACACCACTTATGAGTATAATGATAAGACCGAAATAAGGATAGAAAAGATATGAAGACAGCTATAATTCTTGCAGCACGACGAGAGAAAGAGTCTGAGATACCTTATCCTCTCAAAGCATTTGCTCCTGATCTTTGTCTTTTAGACCGTACCATAGGAATATTACGTGATTTGCATTTTAGTAATATCCTTATTGTTGTAGGATACAAGGCAGAAATGTTCAGAAAATATGAAGCAGATGATGTAACGCTAATAGTGAACAAAGACTATGAGTTTACGGCTTCTATGGGGTCTTTGGCTTTAGCCAAAGACTACGTTAAAGAAGATTTCCTGCTCATAGAAAGCGATACGTTCTATGAGCGCCGACTTATTGAACAATTGGCTGCACGTACAGAGGGCAATTGCCTTTCTATGACTGAAGAAAGCGGTTCTGGCGATGAATGCTTTATGGAAACAAAGAATGGCTTTGTTACAAAAATCACCAAAGATCGCCATCGTGTTTGTCATTTTGAGGGCGAGATGATAGGTGTAAGCCGTATCACGTTAGACACATTTGAAATGTTGGTGAACGCATGGGAACATGCCAGTAATCCATACCTCAACTATGAGTATCTGCTGATGGACGTGACCGAACCGCTCGACCGTCCTGTCATTGTTCTTAAAAACTTGATTTGGGGTGATGTGGATTGCGAGGAAGACTTTAAAAAACTACATAATGTCATCTATCCACGTCTTCGCAGACGAGAGAATCCGTTTGACCATGACAATCTGATAATGCACTTGCACAATATCTTCCCTGACAAGGATGTTAGTACGGCTGAAATCATACAGATAGGTGGAATGAGCAACAAGAACTTCCGCGTGAATTTTGAAGACAAGAGCTATGTGCTTCGTGTGCCGGGAAACGGATCGGAGGGTATGGTAGAACGCACGAATGAGGAGTTCAATGCTATCGAGGCATGTAAGATGGGCGTAAATCCAGAGATTCGTTACTTCAATGCAAAGACAGGTATTAAATTGGCTGACTTCGTGGAAAATGCTGAGACACTTAATGCTGCAACTATCCAACGTCATGACAACATGAAGAAGATAGCCAAAATCTATCAGACTATTCACGGGTCGCATATACGCTTGAAGAATGAGTTCAACATATTTCAAGAGATTGAAAAATACGACCTGTTAATACAGAAGGCTAATGCTACAATGTATGATGGTTGGGAAGAAGTCCGTCCGCAAGTAATGGCTCTTGAAGGTTATCTGAATGAGTTAGGCGTTGAACTTTGTCCTTGTCATAACGATGCACTCTATGAGAATTTCATCAAGGCTATGGATGGAACTATCTATCTCATAGATTGGGAGTATTCAGGAATGAACGACCCTATGGCTGATTTTGCAGCCCTATTTATTGAAGCCGACTTCACAAAGGAAAATCAAGACTATATACTTGATAAGTATTTTAATGGAAATATACCCGAAAATGTTTTCCAAAAGATTCTCTGCTATATGATTCTATGGGATTATCTGTGGGCACAATGGACAGTAATAAAAGAAGCTAAGGGCGATGATTTTGGAACATACGGACACGAGCGTTACGAAAGAGCAATTAAGAATTTAAAGAAAATCAGAAAATAAATGGAAATACAAAAGAGAAAAAAAGATTGGACTACGATGTTGATTCCCTTTGCTATTGTGATAGCATTGATGGCAGTATTTATGATTGTACCTGATGAATCAAAATCGGTTGTTGACACAATGCGTGGATTTTTTGGTGACACTATTGGAATTTACTATCCGGTACTTGCCATAGGAAGTGTTATTTGTGCGCTTTATGTTGCTATGAATTCCAAGTATGGAAGCATAAAGTTGGGTAATGTAGACAAACCTACATATAGTAATTTCAAGTGGGGTACAATGATTTTTACCTCTACTATGGCTGCCGATATAATGTTCTACTCTTTGATTGAATGGGCGCTGTATGGTGCAGAACCACATTTGAAAGAAATGGGTTCTATGACAATGTGGGCTCCAACATACACTTTGTTCCATTGGGGACCATTGGCTTGGGGCTTCTATGTTATACTTGCTGTATGTTTTGGTTTTATGATGCACGTTCGTAGACGTGAACGTCAACGTTTTTCTGAAGCTTGCCGTCCTCTATTGGGTGATAAAGTTGACGGATTTTGGGGTAAGGTGATTGATGTTATTGCTATCTTTGCAGTAGTATGTGCAACAGCCACAACATTCTCTTTAGCAACACCTCTTTTAACAAAAGCAATGGGTGTTGTATTTGGCTTTGAAGTTAATACTGCCATTACGATTTGTGTACTTTTACTCATTTGCGCTATCTACACCATTACAGTTTTATATGGAGTGAGAGGAATTAGCAGACTTGCTGGAATCTGTTCTTACCTCTTTTTCGGCGTTCTTTTCTATTTCCTTATATTGGGAGGAGAAACTCGTTTTATCATAGAGACAGGCTTTCAGTCTATCGGAAACTTAGCTCAAAACTTTATAGGTATGTCTACCTATATGGATCCTCTTCGAGAAAATGGTTTTGCTCAGAACTGGACTGTTTACTATTGGGCTTATTGGCTTGTTTGGTGTGTGGCAACTCCTTTCTTCATTGCATTGATTTCAAAGGGACGTACCATTCGTAACACTGTTTTCGGTTCATTCGGATGGGGACTTGCTGGTACCTATATGTCGTTTATTATTCTTGGTAACTATGGACTTGCTCAGCAAATGAAACATGGGCTTGACGTAACGGGCTTTATTGGTAAAGGTGGTGAGATGTATGATGCAATCTTGATGATTTTTAATACGCTGCCTCTTCCTTCTGTAGCATTGATGTTGCTGGTTATTACAATGATAGCCTTCTATAGCACAACGCTTGATGGCATTACTTATGTAGCGTCCTCATATAGCTATAAGAAAATATCGGCAGAAGAAGAACCAGCCCGTAAGATTAGAGGTTTCTGGGCTCTTCTCTTAATATTCCTTCCTGTAGGTCTTCTCTTTGCTCAAAACTCTCTGTATAGTCTTCAAGGCGTAACCATCATTGCAGCATTCCCCGTAGGAATTCTGTTAATTATGATAGTTGTTAGTTTTTTCAAGGACTGTAGGAATTGGATGAAAGGATGTTAAAGCAGTATTAATACAATGACTCGCAACAAAAACAAGATAATCCGCTCTGTTACTGTATCAATATCTTTTATCTGTTTAATTTAGAAATATATAGTTCATAGATAATGCAATATTGAATTTAATTCGTTATCTTTGCATAAGATTGGCTGCACCTCAGCAATTCAAGCACACTTGGTTGCATTCGGTTTGCACAATCTTTGCATAAGATTGGCTGCACCTCAGCAATTCAAGTACACTTGATTGCATTCGGTTTGCACAATCTTTGCATCAAATAACCTCTAAACATTAAATTTATGCGACACACAGAAGAACGATATATAAGTTTGCTGACCGATTTTGGTTTCAAGCGAATTTTTGGTACAGCCCCCAACAAGGAACTGCTTATTGATTTCCTAAATTCCATGTTTGATGGAGAACAGGTGGTAAAGGATGTTACTTATCTTAACAGCGAGCATGTGGGCGATGTGCATTCCGACCGTAAGGCGATATTCGATGTGTATTGCGAGAACGAGAAAGGCGAGAAGTTTATTGTTGAGATGCAGAATGCCAGTCAACAATATTTTAAAGACCGTTCTCTGTATTATGCTACATTCCCCATTCGTGAACAGGCACAAAAGGGAGCTGAATGGAATTACGAGTTGAAGCACGTATATGTAGTGGCATTGCTCAACTATAACATGTCTGAACCTGCTTTTGCAAAAGATACTATAAACCACGATGTAGGTTTGCTTGACAAACAGACACACCGAGTGTTCAACGATAAACTTACATTCAAGTATGTGGAAATATCTAAGTTCGACAAGAGAATAGAAGAACTTAAGACCAATTATGACAAGTGGCTCTTTGTTCTTCAAAATCTCTCGCGTCTTAACAGTCAACCTAAATATCTACAGACAGCTGTATTTACCCGTTTGTTTAAACAGGCTGAAATAGCAGGCTTTACAAGAACCGAACTTCGTGAATACGAGGATAGCCTTAAGGCTTTTCGCGACTTGAGGAATACATTGGACAATGCAAAACAAGAAGGTCGTGCAGAAGGTCGTGCAGAAGGGGAAAAAGACAAAGCTATAGAGATAGCCAAAAATCTTCTTGAAATGGGAATGCCTATTGATGCTATTATGAAAGCGACTGGCCTTTCTTCTGAAGAAGTAAGAAATATCTAAATTAAACATCCCTGTCCGAATGATGGCGTTAGCGCAGAGCGATACTGCAACGGGGAACTACTTTTTATTTTATTATTTGTTTTTCTGTTGGTGGAGTAGGGTTTTATAATTCCACTAACGCATACATATAAATACATATTTTTATAATAGTTTTAGGGGTAGGCTTTTCTGTATAGGAGAGTCTGCCATAAGGTGTATTGTTTTTTATGAATATCCTTCACGTAGTTAACATCTACTTTGTTCTCCCTTATTTTATCGGAGACCAGTTTACGTATTTCAATGAACGTGGCTATAAGATGAATGTTGTCTGTAGCCCAAGTGAGTATCTGGCTGACTATGCCAAGAAGCAAGGCTTCGACTATATTGAGACTCCTGTGAACAGGAGTATTTCAATAAAGCAAGACTTGGCAAGTATATGGAACATCTGCAAGTTTATACGCAAAAAGAAGATTGATATCGTTGTAGGGCATACGCCTAAGGGTGCTTTGCTTGGCATGATTGCTGGATGGCTGTGCAGGGTGCCTAAGCGTATATACTTCAGGCATGGTCTTGTATACGAGACGAGTAATGGATTAAAGAGGACAATCTTGAAGACAGTTGATAGAATAGCATCGGCTTGTGCTACGCAGATTGTTTGTGTCAGTCCGTCGGTACTTAAGCGTAGTATTGAGGACAGACTTGCTCCTGCTAAGAAGCAGATGATATTGAGCAAGGGTACTTGTAATGGCATAGATACACAAGGCCACTTTAATCCTGCAAACATTGACAAGGCACGACTAAATGACCTGAAAGCGAAGTATGGCATAAAGGATGATGATTTCGTTATTGGTTATTCAGGTCGTATGGTGCGCGATAAGGGTATCATAGAGCTGGTGCGTGCTTTTGACAAACTGAAAGATGCTGACAACTGCAAACTGTTGTTGGTGGGTATGTTTGAGAAGCGCGACGCTCTGCCCGATGATGTAAAGAATAGGATTGAGAATGATTCTCGCATCATATATACTGGTTTCATAAACGGTGGTATGGAATACTATTATGCCATGATGAATGTTTATGTGCTTGCATCGTACCGTGAGGGTTTCCCGACTGGTGTGCTTGAGGCGCAATCTATGGAGAAGCCTGTTATAACAACTCGTGTCACGGGATGTTGCGACTCGATAGTTGACAGAAAGACAGGTTTGTTTATAGATAATGATGCCGATGACTTGGCTAAGAAGATAGACATGATAAGACGCGACGATGCTATTGATGGCATGAAAGGTCGTAAGTGGGTTGTGGATAATTATGACAGCAGAATTATCTGGAAGGAAATAGAGAAGTTGTATTAAAACATAGAAATAGATTTATTGGTATGAAGAATATATTGATTACTGGTGCCAACAGCTTTGTTGGCACTTCTGTAGAAGCATGGTTGCTTCGCAATAAGAATGAGTATAAGGTTGATACAGTTGACACTATGAATAATGCCTGGAAGAAGGCAGACTTCACTAAGTATGACGTGGTGTTTCATGTAGCTGGTATTGCTCATGTTGACCCAAAGCCAGAGATGGCTCCATTATATTATAAGGTTAACCGTGATTTGACTGTAGAGATTGCAAAGCATGCAAAAGCATCGGGTGTGAAACAGTTTGTGTTTATGAGTTCACAAATTGTTTACCATGCAAGCAAGTCGTTGGCGGGAACGGTTATAGGCAAGAATACCAAGCCAAAGCCAAATGACTTTTATGGTGACTCGAAATTGCAGGCTGAGAAGGGACTGAACGAATAGGCTTCGGACGATTTCAAGGTAGTAAACCTTCGTCCTTGTATGATTTACGGAACTAATGGTAAGGGTAACTTCCAACGTTTGGCACGTCTGGCATTGAAGACACCAGTCTTCCCTCTGTGGCACAACAAGCGCTCGATGTTGTACATTGACAATCTGTGCGAGTTTGTTAAGCAGGTTGTTGACCGACAGTTGGCTGGAACTTTCCATCTGCAGAACAAGGAGTATGCTGATACTGTAGAGATTGTGCGCTATTATGCCAAGGCTAACGGTCACGCTCTGTGGTGTACACGTTTGTTCAATCCGTTGGTATGGTTAGGCTCTTTCTTCTTGACTCCTCTGTGCAAGATGTTTGCCAACCAATACTATGAGCAGGACTTGACAACGTACGACTTTGAATATCAGCTTGTGTCGTTTGAGGATTCTTTGAAACGTATCAAACTCTGATGGATAAAACTAAAGAGGCTCTGTATGGACTGATTCGAATGGCATTGATAGGGGAGGTGCCTATGGCGTTTCCTGAATCAGTTGATTGGAATCTACTTTATGATTATGCTAAGATGCAAGGTGTTGCAGCAATCGCTATGGATGGGCTGCAGACCTTGATGAATAAGACGGGCTTTGCTCCTGTGGGGCTTGATGTAAAGACAAAACTGCAATGGTATGCCTTGGCAATGTCTATTGAAAATAGGCATACCAAGCAGTTGGAGTCAAGCAAAGAGGTTGCGTCTGTTTGGCACGGAGCTGGTATACGAACTTTAGTGTTGAAAGGGTTTGCCTTTGCCCAATATTATCCCAAACCTCTACAACGTCTGGCTTCGGACATGGATTGCTATCTGTGTGGAGGTTATGAGGTGGGCAATAGTGAGATGGAGCACTTGGGGATAAAGGTGAACCGTGAAGACTATCGTCATTCTACTTTCCAGTATAAGGATGTTTTTGTTGAGAATCATAAGATTTGCACTACAGTAAGAGGAAAGAGGCAGCGTAAGTGTTTTGAGGCTTATCTTCGTTCGTTGCTTGAGAATGAACCGACTGTATGTATTGACGATTCTTATTTAGAAAAGCCTTGCGACCGATTCAATGCCCTTTATTTCCTGCAACATTGTCATAGACATTTCTTGCGTGAAGGTATCACGTTGCGGTATATCTGTGACTGGGCAATGATTCTGCAAAGGGCTGATTGCTTTGATTCTGATTTCTGGAATGAATGTGAGAAGAACGACTTAAGACCTTTTGCCGAATCAATGACACGTCTGGCATACGTAGTATGTGGGGTTAAGGCTCAGTGGATGAGTGGTGATGTTTTGTTGCAGACTCAAGACAAAATGCTCCTTGATGATTGCTTCCGCATTGCCGACAATGCCATAAAGTACGGCAACAGTCTGAAGGCTCACATTCAAATAGTTAAAAACATGTTGGGCATGCGTTGGAAATACAAGTATTTCTCGCAGCGGTCGATGGAGATAGAACTGATAAGCTCTGTTTGGAGTAATTGGATGGAGAAGAATCCGAAGATAAATTAGCACCTTCTTAGTCACGAATTATCGTGAATTTTCCATGAATTGTAGCCTGTTAACAATGTTGAGTTTTGAGTGTTGAATGTTGAATTGTTCTCGGCTAACGCCTGCGATTTTGAATTGTTCAATTTTGAATTATTATGGCTTGAATAATATTTATTTCGCAAATAATGGCTATCTTTGCATAGGATAGGCTGCACCTCGGCATAACAATCAAACAAGCTTGATGTTCTGCTCTCGGTTTGCACTATCCTTGCATAGGATAGGCTGCACCTCGGCATAACAATCAAACAAGCTTGATGTTCTGCTCTCGGTTTGCACTATCTTTGCGTTGACAGACCATAAGGTTTGTGATAATATCAAGAATATCAGTTAAAACTATAAATGATATGACTACTCTTAAGATACAAAACGTCGGACCATTACTGTCGGCATATGTCGAATTCAAGAAATGCACTTTGTTTATTGGAGAACAAGGTGCAGGTAAAAGTACTATTGCAAAGTTGTATTCTCTGTTCACATGGCTTGAAAAGGGATTGTTAAGACATACGATTTCTGAAGATTCGGTGGTAAAATATAATCGGTTTAAAAAGTATGCTGCATATCATAATCTGAAATCATATTTCTCAGAACAATCATACATCCTATATACTGGTGAGCAGTATGTCTTCGAATACGAAAATGAACACCTGGACATTAGGCGAAATGATTCAAATGGTGAGTTGAATTCTGCTAAGGTGATGTACGTTCCTGCAGAGCGTAATTTGCTGAGCGTAGTGGAGAGTGGCAAATTGCAAAGTGGATTGTCTGAAGCAATGCAAACCTTGATGGAGGAACTGAACAATGCCAAAGCTTATTATGCCAAGGGCGTGGATTTGCCTATAGGAGGTATGAATTTTACATACGATAGACTAAACAAGGTGAGCTGGATAAATGGAAAGAATGCAAATGGTAGGGTGTTTAAAATCGCATTGAAAGAAGCCTCAAGTGGTTATCAGTCGTTGATGCCGATGACGCTTGTTTGTCATTATTTATCAGATCTTGTTCTGAATAGTGGGGCTGAGACTATGGACTATAAAGAACAGCAACGATTGCAACAGGAGGTGGATAAGATAATGGAGGATAATAAAATCTCCGATACTGTAAAAAATGCAATGCTTCGAAATATATCTGCAAGGTACAGATATACTGAGAATGTGAATGTGGTGGAGGAGATGGAGCAAAACCTATACCCTGAATCACAAAAGCGTGTATTGTTTGACCTACTTAGCATTAACAATAGATTGGAACGTAACAAATTGGTGTTGACAACTCATAGCCCGTATCTGGTGAACTACGTGACCCTTGTCGTGAAAGCCGCTATGATAGAGCCGCAGATTCCTGCAGATGCCGTTGAACTGAAAGATTCATTATATGGTATAGTTCCAGCAGAGTCAATAATGAATGCTTCTGATTTGGCTATATATGAATTGAGAGATGGCGAAGCAAGATTATTGGAAAACTATGATGGTATTCCTTCGGATTCGAATTATCTAAATCAACAGATGGCTGAGACAAACTATTTGTTTGACCAACTGCTTGACATCGAAGAACAAATACAGGAGGCATAAATATGGAGGATGTCGTAGATTTCTTTATTCCTAAGTGCCAAGTGCTTGGAATAACGGCGGAAATGTTTGGTATTTGTGATGATGATGACAAGGCAGAGAAGACTCCTGCATATGTTAGTCTTGAGAACGAAGAGAAATGGGGCGCTATTATAAGAAACTATAGTGGAAAACCATTGAATTTTACAGCGGTGGACAATTGTGTTGTTGTTCGGAGAGATAATGATGATATGGAAAACCGTTGTGATGCGATGTTGTCAAATGCAGATAATTTGGTGTTTGTAGAGTTAAAGAACGAACGCCAAAAATGGTTTCCACATGCTGTCGAACAATTGCAGAAGACAATAGATGTTTTCAAGCAATATAACGATGTTAGTATGTATAAAAGGAAACGTGCATACGCATGTAATGTCAGGCACCCGAATTTTGCTTATAGTAACAAGGAACTGAAACAAAAGTTTTACCAAACAAATGGTTTCAGATTATATGACGAGATGACAATAGAGTTCAGATAGAATTCTTTTTTGAGTTGTTTTCAGTCACAAATTATCGTGAATTGACCAAAAATGTAATATTTAGCACTTAATATTAGTTCTAAATTCATGAATGATTTGTGGATAATTTGTGACTTAAAGAAGTTCATGCTTGCTGTTGGGGGCAGTCATGAGATTTGTCCTTGGACCCACTGACTGTAAGGACGTAATTATCAGAAATTATACGTAAAATAGACTTATAAGGTAGGTATTCCTGTATGGAGTATCTACCCTAAGTGGTATTGTTTTTTTAATAAATTTGATTTCTATTATATTATGACTCGCAACAAGAACAAAATTATTCGTGCCGTTACCGTCTCGCAATCCTTAGGCTTCTGTCGTGAGGTGATGATTAAGATGCGGGCGATGGGGTATGACATGGTGGCTGTTACGTCGCCAGGACCTGAGCTTGATGAGCTTAGGGATAAGGATGGATTCCATTGTGTAGCAGTGCCGATGGAGAGACATATCTCTATAGTGAACGACTTGAAGTCGCTCATGAGGATGATTGGTGTGTTCCGTAAGGAGAAGCCACAGGTGGTGCATTCTATGACTCCTAAGGCTGGAATGATATGTATGGTGGCTGCATGGCTGACTCGTGTGCCCGTGCGTATCCATACGTTTACTGGTCTTGTGTGGCCTACGGCTACTGGTCTGAAGCGAAAGATACTGATGATGACCGACTGGCTTACTTGCGCTTGCGCTACGCATGTGATTCCTGAAGGACAAGGGGTGCTCAATGACTTGAAGAACGGTGGCATTACGAAGAAACCTATGAAGGTGCTAGGTTATGGCAATGTTATGGGTGTGGATATGGAGCGATTCTCTCCTGATAGGTTCTCTGTCAAGAAGGATGCTGGGGTGTTTACATTTGTGTTTGTAGGTCGTATAGTAGGGGACAAGGGTATCAATGAACTGGTGGAGGCCTTCGTCAGACTGCACGACGTGCATAAGAATACTCGTCTTGTGCTTGTGGGCAACTATGAGCATAATCTCGACCCTGTGAGTGACATTACTCGTAAGCTTATTGACACGTATGAGGGTATTGTGGCTTGTGGTCCGAAGTATGGCGACGACTTGCTGCAGATGTATGTGGATGCCGATTGCTTCGTAATGCCAAGTTATAGAGAGGGTTTCCCTAATACTGTGCTTGAGGCTGGTGCTATGGGGCTACCCTCGATTGTTACGGACATCAATGGCAGCCGTGAGATTGTTGAGAACGAGAAGAACGGTTTGATAGTTCCGTCGAAGAATGCAAATGCTCTGTATGATGCTATGGAGCGTATGCTGACGGATGACAAGGCTCGTGGAATAATGAAGAGCAATGCCAGACCAATGATTGCCTCAAGATTTGAAAGAGGGTTTGTGCAAAATTGCCAGATAGAGTTCTATAAAAGAATTTTGAATTAGGAATTTTGAGTTTTGAATTGTTCGCTGCTTCGCATGCGATTGTGAATTATTCAATTTTGAATTTGGCATAAGGATTCATGGATAATTCTTGGTAATTCGTGACAAAAGACTGCGTGGGGGCATAGTCACAAATTATCATGAATTAATCATAAATATTTATTGTGTTATTCGGGTGATTCGAGTGATTCGTGTTCTATGAAAGAGTTTTGAGTTTTGTAATCGGCTTTGTCGCTTGCCAGAGCAAGAATGTTGAGTTTTTCAGTCGTGAATTATCGTGAATTAACCAGAAATTATATCACGAATTGAATTTATGAGTAATTTGTGGTAATTACTTCCTTACAGTCAGTGGGTCCAAGGACAAATCTCATGACAAAAAGAACTTCATGCTTGCTGAGTGGTGTTTCGGTCATGAATTATCGTGAATTATCCGGAAATTTTACCACGAATTGAATTTAAGGGTAATTAACTGGCAATTTATGGACATTCGCGTTCAGAAGAATAACATTAATCTATTTGTAAATCTATGCTTTTTTTTGAACTGTTGCAAATATCTGTTGGTACACGTAAAGGATTGTCGTTTAAGCCTTCTGCCGAGGAATGGGGTGAGGCATTTGACAATGCTAAGAGGCAGGCTTTGGTTGGCGTATGCTTTAGAGGTGTGCAATGTGCTGTGAAGAATGATAATAGCAAGGTGGCTAACTTGCCACCTAAGCTGAAGATGCAATGGCTTGCCATTACTGCCGGTATTCAGAAACGCAATGAGGTGATGAACCATAGATGTGCCGAACTGTACGGCTTGATAAAGTCTGCTGGATATGAGTCGTGTGTGCTTAAAGGTCAGGCGGTGGCTATGTATTATGACGATAATGGCAATGCCGACGAAACAAACCGTATGAGTTTGCTCAGACAGTCGGGCGATATTGATATGTGGATGGTAGCGAATGTAGAAGAGGTGATACGTTGGGCACGAGATACTGACACAATGTACTATTACGACTATCATCATGCCGACCTTAGTCTGTTTCCTGATACAGAGATAGAGTTGCACTATCGTCCGTCGATAAGTCGTAATCTTTGGCGCAATGCCCGTTTGCAGAAATGGTTTAGGAATGAGGGTCTACACCATATTATATATAATGAGCAACTGGAGTGTTGTGTACCTGACAATGTGTTCAGCTTGATATTGACGCTCAATCATAATCTGTGGCATTTGCTGTATGAGGGTGTCGGCTTGCGTCAGATGATGGACTTGTACTATGTAGCTCGTTCAATGCAATCGTCTGATGAAGTGATGCGTTTGTTAAGACGTTTCCAACTTGAGTCTTTCGCTTCTGCTTCTGCATGGGTGTTGTGGTATCTGTTTGACAGTTGTGCAGATAATTCATTGTTCATCTCTAAACAATCACCATTGCCAGCTCCTAATGAACGTTTAGGAAGATTCCTGCTCGATGAGATTATGAAAGCAGGTAACTTTGGTCATCACGACGAGCGACTGAAATCAGGACGTTATACCTCAAGCATTCGTCTTATGATGCAATGGCTACGCCACACCATGCGACTCGTAAGATACTTCCCTGTTGAAGTAGCATGGACACCAATAGGAATATTGCGCATATCAATGTGGAGGCGGTGGAGGTATAGCGCGATGCGCAATGTTAAGTGTTGAATGTTAGATGCTAATGATTAATGCACGAAGTTATTAAAATGCTAATTAATTATTAGTTGTTTATATCAATACTCTGTTAATTCTTATGTAATCGATTGAAAATGAGAGAGTTAATTAACGTAATATAACTAATAAAATTTGGTTAAGTGGCTGATTATCAGTAACTTTATAGTTCTCTAAGCTCAAAGTTATA
>OJJU01000116.1_pt1 | contig 35254 bp, 30 predicted proteins | sample 1596141 | NCBI WGS metagenome assembly OJJU01 (sample SAMEA4350150, study PRJEB24818) | metagenome | biome: human; feature: gut; material: faeces | place: Denmark | collected 2013-09
GGCAGGATCAATCCCTGTAGGTTTTAACAGAGGTCCGTGGTTCGGTCGCCTGATAGGTGAAAACAGCATGCCGCTGCATTTCGTGACTCCTTCATACACTTCCGGAACAAAGGGCGTTCAGCGTGGCCACGTGCTGATTGAGCCTCGTACTGATGAGGAATTCGCACAAATGAAAGGACGTCTGAAAGGTGCATGGGTACTGATTTCCGGAACCAGCAGAGGTTTCCCTATTGACCACTCAGCCGCCGGCGATTCACTTCGCAGCAAGATCAAGGAAGAGAACAGAGAGATTCTTAAAAAGAACGAAGAGATCTGGGCACATAACCGAAAGACCGGAGAGCACAAGGAGTACTTGAAACTTAAAGAACAGCCAGGCTTGTATTACAGGGAAATGTGCGAGGCCGGAGTTCTCGGCTTCATCCAGTCCGCTCCAGTTCCGTTGCGTGCGCTCTATGACCGCAGACTGGTAGAGAATCCTAACACTACCTTCGATAATATCCCAGAGGTTCCGGACATCAAATTGGATGAGCACCAGTTTGCTATCATCAAGCAGATGGTAGAGGAACGTCGCACTTTTGAGTTGGAGTTCGATATCCGCAATCACTTTAAACTGGGTCCAATCAAATATCACAATGTGATAGCGTCTATCAAGGGCAGCAAGTATCCTGACGAGTATGTTATCGTGAGCGGTCATCTGGATGCTTATGATGTAGCGACAGGAGGTATTGACTGCGGTACCGGTATCGGTCCGATGATGGAAGCCGCACGTATGCTGATGAAGGCCGGCGCCAAGCCTAAGAGAACTATACTGTTCGTGGCTTTTGCCGGAGAGGAGTTCGGGCAATTGGGTGCTCAGGCATGGGTAAAGACTCATTCTGACAAATTGGGCAAGATTTCCAATATGTTCAACCGCGACGGCGGTCCGGAGCCACCTGTAGGCATGTATGTTCCCAAGGCCATGTACGATGACTTCGTAAAGATTACCGCTCCTGTCAAGCAGATTCGTCCGGATTATCCGTTCGAGATCAGGATTCGTGACCCTCGCAAGCGCCCTACGGAGTATGGCGGAACAGATGCTTCAGTATTTGCAGTAGAAGGTGTTCCGACTCTTGGCTTCGTAACGGATGACATCAAGGGCTATGATTTCAGTTATGATGAAATCTGGCATACTGAACGTGACCTTTATACGAAGAATATTCCTGAGTATCAGGAGCATACAGCCACTGTAACTGCTATTGTCGCACTTGGTGTGGCGAACTTGGATAAGCAGCTCTCGCGTGAGGGACTTTATATCGAGGAGTAGTCTGGTGAGCCTGCTTATGCAGGATTCGATTCAGATTTGTCAACATGTCCGGGAACCACGTCGGTTTTCCGGACATGGTTGTTTTGCGTGGATGGTCGTTTTTGGAGATGGTCGCTTTGGGGATGGTTTCCGGTGATGGTTTCCGGTGATGGTCAAGAATGCCTACCAGCCTGGACAATCACGGCATCGGATTCAGGTATGGGAAATAATTCCGAAATCACCTGGATTTCACCGTCACGACTGAAAGGTCTTGCCAAATGGTGTCAGGGAGAGAAGTGCAATCTTGAAGTGCTGTAGTCCGAATGGAATTCCGATGATGGTTATGCAACAGATAAGTCCGCAGACAAGGTGCGCAGCTGCGATTTCCCACCAGCCGAGCAGAATCCAAAGTATATTCATGAATATGCTGAGACAGCCTCCTGCATTGTTTCCGTCCACGACCTCTGTCCCGAACGGCCATAAGGAGAATACTCCGAACTTCCATAATTGGTAGCCGAAAGGGATTCCGATAATGGTAATGCAGTACAGGAGTCCGGCGATGAAATAGCAGACCGAGACCAGCAGCCCGCCTAAAATGAGCCAAAGAATGTTTCCGATGAATTTCATTGATGTGTTGTCCGTTATAATACCGGTGCAATTTACGATAAAAGTTCTGGAATACGAAACTAAGTAACCTTCAAAAAACAAACTGCCTCATCTTAAGGAATCTTTTCGGTCTATATCTGTTTTCTCATCAGTCATGTGCCACCGGCACACTCCTTCTTCGAAAATAGATCTATCCTCGAAAATCTTCTCCTAATCTGAGGCAGGTTATTTTTTTCACGTTACTAAGCCGGAAATTTGTCGCAGAGAATCCGGCGGAGGACGGAGGCGAGAGGATTGGGGGGCTTCCGGGCCTCAAGATGCACGTCAAGAGTGAGGCTCGGAAGAGTGACGGGAATAATGGTGAGATCCAGCGGTACGGCAGGAAGCGGAAGCAGTCCGATGATGTCAGGGGAGTTCATCACCAGCTTCACGATGGTCTCGGCTGAATTCGACACGACAGCCATGCGGGCCTTCAGGTACAATGGCAGGATCTCTGAATATATCTACGGAACCGCAAGCCTGGCGCTCTGCGGAAGATCTAACATCTTATGTAGGCTCGGAAGTTGAGAACTATGGAGAGGTTGTGGTGACGGACGATAAGAACATATGCGCTGCCGGATATGCGAGCTACTGTCTTACTCCAGACGGCAAATTGACATTATGTCCGTCTTTCCCCTCTGTTATAGGTGATCTTAAGATGTCCAGTTTTATTGATGTGTTGAATAGTCCGCACCTTGCTTTTTGGAAAAAAGCGAAGAGATCGGACTATAAAGAATGTGGACAAAAAGATTATTGTAAGTTCTGCGCTCCTTGCCCCGGCCTTAATTATACAAAGAGTGGTTCTCCGTTTGTTCCTGGTGAAAATAATTTTTATCTGGCAAAAATGCGTAAAGAGGTGGCAGATATGCTGAAGGCGGGATCTGATCCGTTAGATGGGGCATCTTCAATAGAGGAAGCTTTGTGTCGACTCCCAAGGTATACAAACAATCATATAGAAATAACAAAACATAAAAGTTACTATGCCGCATGGTGGCACACTTTAATTATTGCGCTACTGCTGGCACATCAATCACGCTTCAACTCTCCCGTGGATTTTTTCAGTTCGAGAGTTCGTGTTTCGTCTTTCTTGATGAGTTCTTGTATTTCGGCATTAGTCATAATCGTCGTCACCTTTGTCTTTGCATATTTATGAAAAGTTATTGAAGATTTGGGACTTGGAACAAATCTATTTCTTTAGGGGTCTTTTCCACCTCCTATCCGTAGTTGGTAATGTGGGACGGAAGTTTGAATATACCCATGCAGATTTTTGGCGGCATCTCATCTGGATTCCGGATAAAATGACTAACTTGCGAAAAATACTGCGGTTTCAATGACTGATAAGGAACGTGACGAACTCAAAGAGGTGATCAGGAAAGATTACCCGGGAATCTCGGAGGCGGAAATCTCATTTATGGTTTCGTTCTTCGAAATGATGCAGGCTAAGACAGCGGCATATCCGACTGCGAACAGCGGTGTGACGGCCACCGCAAACACTAAGAACATCCACGGGACTGGAAATGCCGGAGGAGCCAAAGGCAAGAAAAAATCAAAGGCCGACCGGCTGGTGGACTCAAGCAAACCATCGAAGACTTACATCTTATACGCTTCCATCGAACAATGTCCTGTCAAGGTGTTCAGACGGATAAAAGTGCCGTCAAACCTTTGGCTTGGGAATCTTGGAAAGATATTCATCACTGCGTTCGGTTGGGCCGGTTATCATCTCTCACAATTCACCAAAGGCGATGTGTACTATACGTCAAGAGACAACATTGATGAAAGAGATAGTTTCAATTTTGGTTGTAGAAACAGGCATATTGACGAGATGACCGTCACCGTTGCCGATGTTCTGCCCAAAAAAGGCAGCACAATCTCTTTTGAATATGATTTCGGAGATGGCTGGATCCACAATGTCAGGGTCTCATCGGTCAGTGACGAGCCTCTCCGGGGCGAGGATATATGTGTGACATCAGGCAAAGGAGCCTGCCCACCGGAAGATGTCGGGGGTGTGTGGGGCTATGCGCAAATGCTTGACATCCTGTCCGGGAAGGTTGATGACCCGGAGGAGAAGGCCTCATACGAGGAATGGCTCGGACTTCAGGAAGGAGAGACCTATGATCCTGAGGAATTTGATTTGGAGATCGCAAACGAGGATGTCGAAGACCTTGTCGCCTTGATCCTCAAAGGCAAGGAAGACTCTCGATAGAATCAATGGATCAGGAACATATTAGGTTGGTTTTTAAGCCGGATACTGGTCACAAAGAATGCGGTGGAGTGCTGTTGCGATGTGATTGGATGGTTCGAGGGCTTCTAAATGAACGTCAAGGGTGAGGTCAGGAAGAGAGACGGGAAGCGTGATGAGGTCCTGGCGTGTGGCAGGATGGGGGAGCAGGCCGATGATGTCTGGGGAATCTGCGACCAACTTCACGATGGCTTCGGCAGATTCCGACACGACTGCCACGCGCGCCTTCAAATCAAGCGGCAAAATCTCTGAATATATCTTCGGAACCGCAAGCCTGGCGCTCTGCGGAAGGTCTTTCAGGTCTGTCGTTTTTGAATATGCCGGATTGGAGCTTACCGCCGATGCCGTCACGCTGAACAAGAACGTGCCGATGTCTTCGAACGATGGCTCTGTCACGTGCCTTTGGGCGTAAATCCTTATGTCTGAATTATTTCCGGAAGATTCGCTGCGGATGGAGAAAGTCAGGGACGGATTGAAGGCCAGAAGTTTTGAAAGCGCCTGGGGGAGAATATGGCTGGCGATGAAGCCGTCGGCGGAGATTCTGACGGGTTTGTTGGCGGAGAGTTTGCCCTCCGGCCCGAACATCTTTTCCGTCGCCGTGTACCAGTAGAGGATCCTCCCGGCATATTCCTTGAACGCCGCGCCTTTCGGAGTGAGCGTGACGGAGCCTTTTCTCCGGAGGAACAGTTCCGCGCCGAGGCTCTTCTCAAGCTCCGCGATGTTCTGGCTGACAGCCGGCTGCGACACACCAAGCGCCTTGGCGGCCAAAGTGAAGCTGCCCTTCTCGGCCACCGCCATGAATATTCTCAGTCTGAAATCCTCCAGAACCCCTTCCCGGTAACATTTTGTAGACATATTCACAAAATTAGCCAGTTTTGTGAATATAACCAACGAGGATGACAAAAAAGTCACCCTCGCCGGTAATTGGTAAGCGTTTGGTAATCCTTAAGTAATCCTTTAAGACAACAAGTTGGTGAAGCGTGTCATCTTAAGGGATCTTTTCTTGGCCTGCGGCCAGGGGATCGGGCTTCGTTGATGTTTCTCTGGATACCTTCGTCGCCGACGACGAGATAGTCATCACCATCGATCAGTAGGCCGCGGCCTCTTTTCTCCTCCTGGTTCTTCTTGTTGTCAACGTTCACGTCGATGACCTTGCCGCCATGGAAGGTGGAGATGTCATCAAAGATGGTATGGCCGACGATGATGCGCTCGACCGTGTAACGCTTCAGAATCTTTTTCAGGTCCTTGCTCTTTATCGGATTGTACTTCTCGTCTGTCCTTACCAGCCCACGGTACCAGAGCGGCCCCTCGTTCCCGTACAGGAATCCGGTCAGCGGAGAAAGCGCTTTCCGCTCGCTCTTGCTCATGAAGAGAGCCTTGCTTATTTCCTCATTGACCTGAGAGACAGACAGATCCTCGTCATAGAACATTCTGCCCAGCCCGGCATGAACGTACAGGTCAGATCCGATGATCTCGATCGTGTTGCGTGTCTCAAGCCAGCGTCCAAGCTCGGTGTCTGGACCGAAGAGCTGAGGATATCTCATCCCCAACTCCTCCGCCAGACTCTTGTACTTCTCCTTCGTGTAGCGAAGGTCGTCCGCCAGAACCATCGTCTCATGGTTGCCCAGAAGGAACGAGACGCGTCCGCCGGCTTTCTCCGCCTCGTCTTCCAGCTTGTAGACCAGCCAGAAGATCTGGGTCGCGTCTTTGCCCCTGTCAAAAATGTCACCGATGATGACCAGATGATTCCCGCCGAAGCTCCAATGCAGGTTCTCGTCAATCACTCCGTTGCCGCGCAGCAGGCTGACGACGCAATCCATCCTGCCGTGAGGATCGGACATTACAAACACCTTTTCGGAGCGGGGAGCCTTCCACACGGGACGGCTGACCGGATGAAGCCTCACTTCGAACGGATAGTCCCCGTTATGATCCGTGACGCGGAAGCTGAAGTCCTCCGGCAAGGTCTCGTAGGTCCGGTCGATGACGTTCTTGTCCTTGTCCACACTTATGACCCTGGCGCTGCCGTCCGGACGATAGAGGATGTATGGCCCGTCTATTGACAGGGCTGCGTTCTCCTTCCGGCTTTCCTTCTTCTCTTCCGGCAGATAATTCGTGGCTGGTGTGCCGGAACTACTTATCAGGACGAGCGCCGACAAGGAAAGCAGCAGTCCTATGAATCTATTTCTCACGTTCTTTTCCTTTTTCATGATGATGCGGTCGCCTTAGTTCAATGCTGTTCATATTCCGGATTCTGAACCATGTTCTCGTTGTATTCCATCTCGTGGATCGGTACCGGCAGCACAATCTTGTAGTAATTCCAGTCGAAAGACCGGGCTTCTTCGGGAACCTCGCTCAGGTAGTCCTTACGCTCGACCTTCCTGTTGTTCCTGATCAGGTCAAAGAAACGTTGTCCTTCTCCCCAGAACTCTATGCGGCGCTGCTCCAGTACCAGATCCAAGGTGATGGACTTGTCCGCCAGATCATCCAGATCCTCACCCGTACGTGCGTAGACCGGCTTTAGGTAAGTCCTCGCGTTCGTGATGTCATTGTTCTTCACGGCTGCCTCGGCGGCGTTCAGATAAAGCTCCGAAAGACGGAACACCGGAACATTGGCGTCCTCATAGCTCTTGTCTCCCTGAGCCGGATACTTCAGGCAATACGGCTTCTTGCTGCTTGCGGCCGACACCATCTGGCGACGTACATCCTTGGATTTTCCCTTCAGGTATTTCTTCCAATACTTGTCGGTCGCTATCATATTGTACTTTGTGCAGATGTAACCGATTGACGATTTGCCTGGACTGTCCGTGGTAAGGTTCACAATCTCGAACAGCAGCTCGCTGTTGAAAGGCGTGGCCCATATTTTGGCATATTCTTCATTCGTCCACAATCTGTAGCCTTGCTTTTCGGCTCCTTTGATGGCTTCGGTGGCTACCTTGTAGGCCTCGCTGTCCTCTCCTTTGTAAAGGTAGACGCGGCTCAGCAGTGTCATCGCCGCCCATTTGTTGATCTTACCCTCCTTTTTGACAGGCCGCAGCAACCCCACCGCCTCGGTCAGATCCTCGATGATCCTCTTGTAGCATTCGGCTGTGGTGTTGCGTGACGGCTTGATGTTCTTGTCGTCCACCACATTGTCCATTATAGGCACTGCCAGCGAGGCTCCGTTGTCCTTAAGGTAAGGGTAGCCGTAGAGGCGCGTCATGTCAAAAAGCATCAGGGCGCGGATGGCCAGAGCCTCTCCCTTGAGGTCATCGTGGTACACTTGCTCTGTCAGCTTCTCCATCTTCGGAGTGATGATCACCCTGTCAGGCACCAGCTCGATTCTGTCAATGTCCCGAAGCAGGATGTTCAGGTTCTTAGCTATGCCGTAATACACGCTCCAGAAGCCGCTAGGACCGTTTGTCTTGTTGTACTTGAATGTGTAGTAGCTCACATTGGTGCTGGATGATTTGTAGCACTTCATGTCATCTCCCGTCAAGTCGCCGTAGCACATCATTGTGGCCCCGTAGTAGCTTGAGGACTGCATGCCGCTGTAGGCTCCGTTCAGGACAAATTCGAAGTCTCTTAGCTCGGTCAGCGAACCCTCGGTCTCGATCTCGGTGGAAGGCTGAAGATCCATCCAGTCATTTCCGCAGCCGCCCATCAATATGGCGGTAAGCAGGCTGAAGGTTATGAGTTGTATCTTTTTCATATTCATGTTCATTGAGTTATATTAAAACAGTTAGAATTTGACTTCAAGGCCAAAGGTGTATGTCCGCATAGGTGGCGTCTCCCAGCTTGGCGAGGAGCCTGATTCCGGGTCAAAGTAGTCATTCGCGGCCCACGTCAGCAGATTGTTGCCCGCCGCGTACAGCCGGACCTTGTCAATGCCTATTCTCCGTGTCCATTCCTTCGGCAGTCTGACTCCGAAGGTCAGGTTCTTCAAGCGAACGTAGTCGCCGCTGAACAAGCGTCTTGTCGTGGCGTAGTCGGACATGGAGACCGAGCGTCCGATCATGAAGCGTTCGATGTCGGTCTTGTCGCCCTCTTTCTTCCAACGCTTCCTGTAATAGGTCGGGATGTTCAAAGTACCGTTGCCGCCGTGCTCGAGTTTGCCGGCCGTACCGTTGTACCTCCAGGCACCGAATGAGAAGTTCAGATTGAAGTTGAGGTCGAACCATTTGTAAGACAAACTGTTGCCGAATCCTCCCGTGATGGTTGGATCCGCGCATTGCAGGATAACCTTTTCCGCCGCGCGCGGGTCCTTGGTCTTGTCTCTGTTCAACTCTCCGTTCTCATCCATGGAGTTCTTGTAGAACATCGGCTCGCCGTCCTCCGGGTCGATGCCGGCGAATTCTATCATGTAGTAGGTAGAATATGGCAGGCCGACCTTGTGTATGTTCACTCCGCTGGTCACTTGTTTGAGATTGCCGTCAAGCTTCAGTATCTTGTTGGCGTTGTGTCCGAAGTTGAGGCTGCTGCTCCAGTAGAAATCCTTCGTCTCTATGTTCGTGGAGCGCATTCCAACTCGTAGCCCTTGTTCCTCAGCTTGCCGATGTTCGAGAGGTAGCTGGAGAAGCCGGTCGCCAGAGACAGAGGGCGGCTGTAGAGCAGATCCTTGGTTGTTCGCACGTAGTATTCAAACGTGACCCTCAGTCGGGAGTCGAAGAAACCCAGGTCAATGCCGGAGTTGAAGTTGTAGTTCGTCTCCCAGGTCAGTTCCTTGTTCTCCAGCTGCGACTGCGAGATGCCCGGGTTGTTGTTGTAGTTGCTGGTAAGGCTGCTCAATCCAAGGTAGCCGTAGTAAGAGGATGGAAGGGTTCCGTTGACTCCGTATGACACCCTGAGCCTCAAGTCGTTCATCCAGTCCTGTACCGGTTTCATGAAATTCTCCGAGCTGACTCTCCACGCTCCGGAGACCGACCAGAAGTTGCCCCAGCGGTTTTCTCTCGCAAGGCGGGAACTGCCGTCCGTCCTCCAGCTCGCACCCAGATAGTACTTGCTGTCGTAGTCATAGTTGGCCCGGGTGATGTACGAAACGATGCGCGTCGCCATGTCGGAACCACCCATGCTCTGGTAAACCACGCCATTGTTTACCTCTGGCTTGTCCCAGCGCGCGAAGTTGGAGATCGTGACTCCCAGTCCGTCGGACTCCTTGTCGTTGATCTCGTAACCGGCCAACAGATCCAGATTGTGCTTTTGCCTTATCCTTGTCTGATAGGTCAGGATGTTCGACCAGGTCATGTTCGTGATGTCATTATAGTCCTTGCTGAAACGTCCGTTCTCATCGTCGCCGTCGCTGGTGCGTGGATCCTTCCATGAGCGGGACTTGTTCATCACGAAATCATAGCTGAACGTCGATGCGAACCGCAATCCTTTCCAGATGTCGATGTTTGCGAAGACTGTGTTGAAAGCGCGGGTGGCATATTCCTTTTTGGAGTTGTAGGAATTGGACAGCATAGGGTTGCGGTCGTCCAATTTGATAAGGTCGCGGTTCCATGTGCCGTCCTCGTTCCATACCGGGTCTGAAGGGGTCGCGCCGTTACGTGTGCCGTAGATAGGAGAAGTGTAGGCCCGGCCTTCGGAGTAGGTGTCCTGGTTCACTTTTGAGAACTGCACCCTCGCTCCTACATTCATCCATTTCGTCATCTTATAGTCGACGTTCAGACGCGCGGTCACACGCTCCAGGCCGGAGTTGATGGTGACTCCCTCGTGCTTCATGTATCCGATGGATGTGTAGTACTTGATCTTGTCGTTGCCGTGGGAGGCGGAGAACTCGTAGTTCTGATGACTGCCTTTCCTGAAGAGGTAATCATCCCAATTGGTGAATCCGCACCAAGGCACCGGCGCGTACCGGTCGATGTTGGCGTCAGCGTAGGCGTGCGCCTCGTTATCGGTCATGCCCGGGTGAAGGCTTACCCCATCGTCGCCTTCCACCACTTTACCATTGTAGGTCAAGGCGTAATTCCTCAGACCTTCATGGATCATGTCCCTTCGCTCCTTGCCGTCCATGATCCGGAGATAAGGCATGGCGAAGTCGGAGAAGCCCCAGTCGGTTTTCAAAGTGAAGACCGGTTTTCCCGATCTGCCCTGCCTGGTGTTGATGATTATGACACCGTTGGCGGCTCTGGAGCCGTAAAGCGAGGCTGCGGCGGCGTCTTTGATGACCGTGATGCTCTCGATGTCCGAGGTGTTCAATGTTGACATCACGTCAAGACCGGAATCACTGCCGGACGCTCCGATGTTTCCGGACAGCACAGGTACTCCATCCACCACATAGAGCGGAGAATTCGAGGCATTGAACGATCCCATGCCGCGGATACGTATGGATGTCGAGGAACCGGGTATGCCTGATGCGTTGCTGACCCCTACTCCAGGAGCCGCTCCCTCCAGCATCTGCTGGAATGAAACGTTAGGGACATCCTTGACCTCATCCGTCTTCACTATGCTGGCGGAACCGGCGTAGGCGGATTTCTTGAATGTACCGTATCCTGTCACGATGACTTCCTCCAGCAGGGTGGTGTCTTCCCTCAAGGTGATCCTTACATCATCACCGGGTGCGACGGACACCTCGCGTGTGGTGAAACCGATGTAGGACACGACCAGCGTGACCTCCTTGTCAGCCACGTCCAGGTGAAAACCGCCGTTAAGGTCGGTTATCATGCCGTTCTTCGTTCCTTTCACGACCACATTGGCTCCGATTATCGGCTCGTTGTTGATGTCGGTGACCTTGCCCGTGATCCGGTGGCTTTTCTCCTCAGCCACCTCGGTCCGGACTGTCACGGGCTCCGCCTTCCTTATGGCGATCACCCCGTTGTGAACCTTGTAGGTCAACCCGCTGTTCTGTAGACATTTGTCAAGAACATCGGAGAGAGGCTCGTTCTTCACGTCCAGGCTCTCCACCTTGACTTTCTCAGCGTCGCTCGTGCTGTAGATGAAAGTGAAGTCGGTTTGTTTCTGGATCTCCCAAAGAACCTCATTCAGAGTCGCGTTCCTGAATCTTGCGGTGACAGTGGCCTGTCCGGTCACTGAGGCGCTCGCCAGCAGGGAAGGCAAGAAGCATAGGGCGAGCGTCGCGGCGAGAAGGCATTTTCCAAATCCTCCCGTCCGGTTGGTATTATGTGGTTTTTTCATATAAATTGGATTAATGATTTATGAATATTCTGACGGTCTTTCCTTTCACGTCGACGGAGACCCTGTCGGTCTGTTCCAGCAACTCCACCAGCGGTGTTATGTTGTCGTAGCGGTTGACGTAGCAGCCGAAGCGCATGTCTTTCGCAGCCTTGTCGGCGTAGATCACGTCCATGTCGTACCAGCGTCCAAGGGTTTTCATGATGTCTTCCAGCCTCTGGTCCCTGAAGTTGATCTTCCCGTTTATCCAAGAGGTGTAGAACGAAGTGTCAACGTTGCGAACCTCGATCCCGTCGCCGTGCCGGGTGACGGTGGCCTGCTCGGACGGCTTGAGGACTATGGCCTCACCTTTTTCCGTCCGTACCCTTACCGAGCCGCTGACAAGTGTGGTCCGGCAATCCTCGTCCTCGTAGGCGGAAATGTTGAATGAGGTTCCCAGCACTTCGACCGTCATGCCCTTTGTCTTGACCATGAACGGCTGCCCTGTCCTGCTCACCTCGAAGTAAGCCTCGCCCTCCAGTTCGACCATGCGGACATCTTTAGCGAACCGGGCCGGAAAACGGACGGAACTCAAGGAGTTAAGGTACACCTTGCTCCCGTCGGTCAGCGTCAAACGGTACTCTCCACCTTGCGGCACGCTTACCTTATTGTAGGCGAGTCTGCCTGACAGCCGGCCTTCGCCGCCGACGTAGTGCAATGCGGCGGAATCAACTTGTATGACCGTGCCGTCCTTTTCCTTCAGTTCCGTTCCGCAGGATGATTTCAGGTCGAAGGTCTCCCCGTTGTCCAAGGTGAGGGTCGCTTTATTGCCGCCCGGCATGATCTGCTCCATCGAGCGGGCCTCCAGATAGCGCGTTTCGTTGACTTTGTTCTTATGTACCACGAATATGCTGATGGCCGCGGCTGCGGGAAGTATGATGGCGGCAGCGTACTTGCATACGTTCAGCATCCGGTGTCTGGCGCATTGCCGCCGGATTTTCCGCTGCACTCCGATCCAGCCGGCCTCCGTACTGAAGTCCTGTCTTTTCTGTATGTTCCGCGTCATGTTCCCTTCCTGGCAGATTTCCTGAAAGAGACGCTCGTTCCCGGCGGATTCATTTCTCCACCGCGTCAGTTCCGCCTCCTCTGTCTCGTCTGTCTTTCCGGACAAATGCCTGGCTATGAGCCTGGCGACATGGAAAAGATTGGTCATGATAGTCACCTGTGTTAAAAATTACAGTAATAAAACAGGTGAACCCGTGAATAGGGTGTATCGTTTTAGGAAAAAATCACATAAAAAAGAAGAGCAGGAAATAGTAATCCTTCAGATAGTCGCGCAGCTTGCGGTAGGCGATCTTCTTTTGGGAGTGTACGGTTTCCTTCGAGACGCTCAGCTCTTCCGCTATCTCCGGGTTTGTCTTTCCCTCAAGGGTCAGCAGAATGATGCTTCTCATCCCGGGGGGTAACGAGTCGATGGCTTCCTGAAGGATGCGATAGGTCTCCTCGACGATGACCTTGTCGTGAAAGAAAGCGTCTTTGTGCGAGTCCATCACTTTCCTAGCATATTCACTCTTCACCTTGGAATGTTCCAGCTCATTCAGGGATCTGTTCCGCACGGAGGTGTAAAGGAATGATTTTATCTGATGAATATAGGTGAAGCCATCCCGCGACTGCCACAGCTTTACAAAGCAGTCCTGCACGATGTCTGCCGCCAGCAGGTCGTCACAGACATATTCATTGGCGAACATGCACAGGGTGACGTAATATCTGTCAAATAATTGACGAAAACTACTCTCGTCAGCCAGTTTGAAGATTATGCCGTCTGTCTTGTGGGTCACGTGTGGTCTTTTTGGATGACAAACTTACATAATAATCGGCGGATTTCCTAAAGCGAGTGTCTGTTCCTGGTCGCTTCATTGATGGTGTAATTATCGAAAATCGTAAATATTTTTTGGAATAACGAGAATTTTGATGTAAGTTTGCCTTGTTGAAAAAATAGAATGAGATGTCGATTATAGTGAATGTTGACGTGATGCTGGCCAAGCGGAAGATGTCTTCCGCCGCGCTTGCGGAAAAGATAGGCATAACGCCGGCCAACCTCTCCATCCTCAAGACGGGGAAGGCCAAGGCCGTCAGATTCTCCACGTTGGAGGCGATCTGCCGGGCTCTGGACTGCCAGCCGGGGGATGTCCTTGAATATTCAGAAGAACAACAATAATCTAATAAGGATTCAGTTATGAAAAGATTTTTGATTCTGGTCTCCGCTTTCCTTCTGGGCGCGTCGGCGTTCGTGGCAAGCGCTCAGATGCAGCAGTTGCCGAATGACCCGGCGGTCAAGGTCGGCAAGCTGGAGAACGGTCTGACCTATTACATCAGACACAATGACAAGCCGGCCGGCAGGGCTGAGTTCTATCTTGCCACGAATGTCGGAGCCATTCAGGAGACCCCTGACCAGGACGGTCTCGCGCACTTCCTTGAGCACATGTGCTTCAATGGTACCAAGAACTTCCCGGAGAAGGGCATCCTTAACTGGCTTCAGAGCATCGGGGCTTCGTTCGGAGGCAATGTCAACGCCGCCACTGGTATCGATCAGACCACCTATATGCTCAATAATATTCCTTTGGTAAGGGAATCGGTGGTGGACACCTGCCTTTTGATCCTGCACGATTATTCGCATTTCGTGACTAACGATCCTGCCGAGATCGACAAGGAGCGTCCGGTGATCATCGAGGAGAGACGTTCCCGCAGGAACGCAGGCTGGAGGACTTTCGAGAAGTCTCTTCCTTACCTCTATGGCGACACAAAGTACGCCACCTGTACCCTGATCGGAAGCAAGGAGAACCTTGAGACATTCAAGCCTGAGAGCCTTGTGAACTTCTACAAGACGTGGTATCGTCCTGATATGCAGGCAGTCATCGTTGTGGGTGATGTTGACGTGGATGCAGTCGAGGGAAAGATCAAGTCGATATTCGCTGACATTCCGGCCGCCGTCAACCCTAAGGCTAAGGAGAAGATTCAGTTCAAGGAGTTCACCGAGCCGCGTGTGGCTGTCATCACTGATCCTGAGACCACTTCATCGTCCGTTGAGATGGTTTGGGAAAGCGAGGCAAGGGACGAGGCTCTCAATTCCACTTCCGCTGGTCTTATGATTGATCTGATAGAAAGCGTTGTTCAGTCCGTAATGAGCGAGCGTTTTGATGACATCACCTCCAAGGCTGACGCGCCATACCTCTACGGTAGTTTCGGTTTCGGGAAACTTTGCGAGGTCATCGAAGGCGCTGATGCCAATGTCGCCTTGAAGGAAGACAACATTCTTGGCGGATTCAAGGCTTTCGTGACCGAACTTGAAAGAATGAAGAGATACGGCTTGACTGAAGCCGAGGTAGGCAGGGCTAAGGACAAGATCATCGCTGTTTATGAGAAGGCGGCCAACAGCGCCGAGACCAGAAAGAACAGCGAGTTCGTCAACCCTCTGATCAACAACTTCTTTGGTAACTATGCGTATATGGAGCCGGCCACCAAGCTTGAGTTGGTGAAGGCCATATTGGCTCAACTTAACGCACAGGTGATGAACCAGGTCCTTGCACAGGCTTTCACCGGAGAGAACAGTCTCGTAGTCATCTACAGCGGTCCTGAGAAGGAGGGCATCGCCACACCTACCGCAGAGCAGTTGCTTCAGGTGGTCGAGGATGTGAAGAAATCCGAGATCGAGGCACCGGCTGAGGAAAAGGCCAGTGAGCCGCTTATGGATCCTTCCTCATTGGTGGGCGCAAAGGTGAAGAAAACCAAAACGACACTCTATGGCGCGACAGAATGGACTCTTTCCAATGGCGTGAAGGTCGTTGTGCTGCCTACAGACTACAAGAAGGATCAGATCCTGTTCTCGCTCTACAAGAACGGTGGCGAAAGTCTTATCGCTACCGAGGATCTTCCTTCATTCGACGGCAGCATCTACAGTGTGTTCCAGAGCGCTCAAGGTTTGTCAAAATTCAAGGGAACAGAACTTTCCAAGATGCTTTCCGGAAAGATGGTGAGTGTCAGTCCTTTCATAGATGATCTTTATAACGGAATCTCCGGAAACTCTTCCGTGAAGGATCTTGAGACAGCGTTCCAGCTTCTCTACCTTGAGTTTATGGAGCCTCGCTTCGATCAGGAGGAATTTGACAACGCCATCGCCCAGATCAAGGCCGTTCTTCCTAATCTCGTGAACACACCTAACTTCGCTTTCCAGAAGAGATTCAACAAGGTTCTCTACAACGACAACCCAAGAAATGAGGTGCTTTCTATGGAGAAACTTGAGAAGGCCAACCTCCAGACCATCGAGAAGAACTATCGCAGGCTCTTCGCCGATGCTGCCGGTGCCACAATGGTGATTGTCGGTGATGTCAGTCTTGACACCCTCAAACCTTTGGTAGAGAAATATATCGGATCTCTTCCAAAGGGCAAGAAAGCCGCCAAGTGGGCTGATGTGCAGCCGCAGCTTGTCAAGGGCAAGGTCGTGGATGTCTTCGACCAGAAGATGGAGACTCCGCTGACAACCGTCCTTCAGGTCTATAGCGACTACCGTCCGTTCACCGTCAAGGAGCAGACTCTTGCCAGCGCTGTCAGCTACATCCTCGACCAGATCTACACCGACACTCTCCGTGAGGACGAAGGCGGTACTTATGGTGCGTCCACCGTGGCTAATGCCCGCAAGGATCCTAACGGGAGGTATCTTCTTCAGGTTTACTTCAACTGCAAGCCAGCCCTTGCCGAGAAGCTCAGGGCTCTGGCTCAGGACGGTTTCAGGAAACTCGCCGAGGAAGGCCCGACCGATGAGCAATTTACAAGGACAGTCGAGCATTTCAAGAAGAATGTTCCGGAAAGCCGGATCAACAACTCCTACTGGCTGTCAGACCTGCTCCGCTACTTCCGCGGCGGCTACGACTACGACAAGGAGTGGGAGGCCGCCATAGGTGGCCTGACCAAGGAGTCCATCCGTGACACCGCCGCCAGACTCTACAACTCCGGCAACTTCGTCGAGGTTGTGATGATGCCAGGCGAGACCACCGAGGCCGAGTAGTTTTACGAATATATTCCCGGACATTCCGTCCGGCGTAAAGAAAAGGAGCCGTCCCCGATTTCGAGGATGGCTCCTTATCATTTCCGTGCGGGTGGTAAGTCCAGGCGAGGCGTCGTGGACGAAGTGGGCTACAGTTCCTTAAGGAAGCGGGCCATGGCGCTTAGGAAGTCGCTTCTATATTCCTCGATCGGGTCGTCGCAGTACTTGGCGTTGCGGAAGCCGTAGCCGTGGCCGCCGCCAGGGAAGGCGTGCATCTCGCACGGGACACCGTTCTTCACGAGGGCGTTGAAGTAGCGGACCTCGTTCTCCGGCGGGACACCGTAGTCATTGGAACTGAATATGATGAAGGTCTTCGGCGTGTCCGCGCTGACCTGCTTGTCCAATGAATATCTTTCCTTGAGAGCCTCGAATTGCCTCTTGCCCTCGTCCCAGGTCTCGAAATCCTTGCCCTTTCTGTTGTACCAGGCCTTCTCCGTACCGATCAGGTTGTTGAAACTGCCCTCGTGACCGACACCTTTCTCCGACGAGATGACCGGGTAGACAAGGATGGAGAAATCCGGCCTTGTCACGGCGTCGACGTACTGTGTGGAGGCGGTGGCCGCAAGATGACCGCCGGCGGAGAACCCCATCACGCCTATCTGCTTCACACCCCACTCCTCCGCGTGGTGGCGGCAGTAGCGGAACACGTTCTGGACATCGGTCAGAGGCACGTTCCAGTGGCCGAACGGCAGACGGTACTTAAGGACGGCGGCGCTGATGCCCTGGCTGTTGAGCCACTCGGCTGCGTACTGTCCCTCGTGTACATAGGCGGTGAACCAGTAGGCTCCGCCCGGACAGATGATGACCATCTTGCCGTTAGGGTTCTTGGCCAGATAAAGTTCGAACCTCGCGCTGTCACCGGTGAATTTCAGATTCATATCCTTGGTCAGTTCCTCCGGCCTTGTGCAGCCGTTGGACTCGCCGGGACCAAGGGTTATGCCCTCTATGCCCTTGTCAACGTTCTGTCCCTCAGGGTAGAGGTGGACGACCTTGTCAGGCCTGCGTGTGAACTGCTCCCGGGCGACTTTCGGTCTATCCTTCTTTCCGTCCACGCCCTCAAGCTGCTGCCCGAGCCATCTTTCCAGGGCGGCGGAGAACTCCGGCCTGCACGAACCGAGATTGTCCTTGCAGACTTTCGGATCCAGACCGATGCCCAGATCCGTGAATCCCCAGCCGTGGCGACCTTTCGGATAGGTATGGAGTTCCGCAGGAACCTTGTTCCTGACCAAGGCCTGGTAGAACTTGACCGAGCTGGTCACCGGAACCGTCTCGTCATACGTGCTTACTCCGATGAAGGTCGGGGGAGTGGTAGGGGTTACGTCACGGTAGGTGGTGTACCTCTTCCGCAGCCCCTCATATTCATAAAGTCCATCGTACCATTCCCCGAATGGCTTGTTCTCCCTTTCCTTCCAGAAGTCCTTGCTGCCCAGAAGGTTGTCAACCGATCCTTGGTGTGTGGCACTCTCGTCCATCAGGATGACGGGGTAGAAGAGCACGGCGAAATCGGGCCGCGTCGTCGAGTCAACGTACATGGTCTCTGCCGTGCTGGCAAGATGTCCGCCTGCGGAGAATCCCATCACGCCTATCTGCCTTACACCCCATTCGCCGGCATGGTGACGGCAGTAGCGGAAGGCGTTCTGAACATCCTGGAGCGGAATCTCCCGGTGGCCGTTTGGCAGGCGGTACTTCAGGACAGCGCAGGCTATGTCCCGGTCATTCAGCCATTTGGCGGCGTAAGACCCTTCGTTCCAAGTGGATATTCCCGTGTAGCCTCCGCCGGGGCAGACGATGACCATCTGTCCGTTCGGATTCTTTGGCATGAATATGTCGATGCGCGCGCTGTCGGTGACATTGCTGATGAAGCCCCATCCGCCGGCCTCTTCCGGTCCCTCAAGCCCGTTTGCCACAAGCGGACCCTCGGTGACGGCGACTCCGTTCTCGATTATTCCCTGGGCGGAATTCTGTCCGTTGGGGTAGAGGTACACAGTCTTTGTCGGCGCGTACTCGATCCCGGGCTTTCCCTTTGTAAGCAGTTTGTCCTCCACCGGGGATGTCCTCGCCAACGGATTGACATTCACCACGGAACCATCGAGTACCAGTTGGCCTTTCCGGATCTTTCGCTGCGCCGAGGCATCTGTCCCGACGCAGACAACCGCCGCCACCATAGCGGCCACAAGAAATGTTCTTTTCATATTCTCTGTCTTTAATGTCCTATTTATGAATATATCTACAAATATAACGAAAAGGAGCGGCTTTTTATGGCCGCTCCTTGAAAGATAACTATTTGATTAGTGGTGTTCACTCGGCGTTTTCCCTGAACTCAAGCAAATCTCCAGGCTGACATTCCAATGCCTTGCAGAGCGCGTCGAGTGTGCTGAATCGGACACCCTTGGCCTTTCCGGTCTTCAGAATCGACAGGTTGACCGCCGAAAGCCCGATCTTGTCAGCCAGTTCGGCGGAAGTCATCTTCCGCCGAGCCAGCATCACATCGACATTTACTACTATTGGCATAATGATTATTCTTCAGCGGTTTCTTCCTGAGGCTGCTCCTCCGGCTTGGTCTCCTTGCCTTTAAGATATTCGGGCAGATTCATTCCGGCCATATTGAACAAATCCTGAAGCGGAGGTACTGAGCCCATCAGACCGGAAATGAAATTCGCGGTCGATGTCTTGCCGTTCTTGCCGTCTCCGTTGCCGTCCCATACGGTCACCTTGTCGATCTTTATGCCCTTGACAGCCTCGACCTGAGTCTTGACGAGTTCAGGCAGTTTGTCCGCGATAAGCATAAGCACAGCCTTCTGAGGATCGCCGGCAGCGGCCTTGACCATCTCGTTGAAACCGTCGGCCTGCTTTGAGAGGATCTCAAGGGTACCACGTGCCTGAGCGTCCATCTTTGCGAATATCGCGTCAGCCTCTCCCTTGGCCAGCCTGCGGACCTTCTCGGCCTCGGCCTCAGCCTCGATGATGAGCTTCTCCTTGTCGATCTGGGCAGGAACGACGATGTTGGCCTGCTGGGTAGCCCTCTCCCTCTCGGCACGGGCAAGCTCGGCGTCACGCTCGCTCTGGTAGGCCTCCTGGAGGGCCTTCGCTGCCTGAACCTTCTCGGCTGCGACCGCTATACGCGCGGCCTCGGCCTCCTTCTCGCGGCGCTGGGCGTCAGAGTTTGCGATGTCGATCTTGGAAGTGTTCTCTCCCTGCACGGCGAGGGCGTTTGCCGCGGCAGTCTTGATACGGGTATCTCTCTGGGTCTCAGCGATTCTGATGTCCTTGTCCCTGTCGGCCTCGGCCTTACCGATCTCACCGTAGCGGTTCTGCTCGGCCACGCTCTTCTTGGCGTCGTTGATGGCCTTGGCGGCGGCTTCCTTACCGAGAGCCTCGATGTAGCCGGACTCGTCACGGATGTCGGTCACGTTCACGTTGATGAGCTTGAGGCCGATCTTTCGGAGCTCAGCCTCCACGTTCTGGCTGACGGCAACGAGGAATTTGTCACGGTCAGAGTTGATCTCCTCGATGTCCATCGTGGCGATCACCAGACGAAGCTGTCCGAAAAGGATGTCGGTCGCGATGTTCTGGATGTTGTCGATGGAGAGTCCGAGAAGCCTCTCGGCTGCGTTAGTCATACTGTCCGGCTCGGTGGAGATACCAACCGTGAACCGGCAAGGCACATCCACACGGATGTTCTGCTTGGAAAGCGCGTTGGTAAGGTTGCACTCGATCGAGATCGGCTTGAGGTCAAGGAACGCATAGTCCTGGAACACAGGCCAGACGAACGCCGCACCACCGTGGATGCATCGCGCGGATGAGATTGATCCGCTCTTGTTCTTGCCTGTCTTACCGTAGATGACCATAACCTTGTCGGAAGGGCAGCGGCGGTAGCGCTTGAGAATCGCCGAAAAAGTCACGAATATGACTGCGACGACGATGAGGATCAGTGATAGTTCCATATTCAAAATCTTTAATGGGTTTATAATATTCCTTTAATATATTCGGTCAGGTTAGAAATGGCTTCGGTTGGTTAGATGATGGTCGGAGTCAGCTCCTCAACCAGTAGGGTGTAGTCATTGATGACTTCGGTGACCTTGATGGCCTTGCCGGTCGGGATTGTCTCCCCGTCTGTGACTGCGTCATATTCCCTGACGGCGTTGTTGATGGTGATCTGGACCTTGCCTTCGCCCTTGCGCTCGCCCGGAATCGTGAGGTAAACCTTCCCCTCGCAACCGACAGCGGACTTATGCACATCGATATTCCCCGTCTGCTGCATTCCGCTGAGCCATTTGAATATCCACATAACAACCGTGACCAGAAGTATGCCGACAATTACGGAGACGATGATCAGCAACGCGTTGGACTGAATCTTCTCGTGCATCAGCACCGCCGTCCATCCGAATCCCAGGCAGAAGTTGACCAGGTTGCGGAACGTCAGCAAATTCATCGAAGGATCCGCGTCGAACGATCCGTCCGAAGTGTCGAGATCGAAATCAGCGTCGTGGTCTCCCAGTCCGAGGAATGTCATAACAGTCTGAATGACGAAAATCAGCGATGCCGAGAGCGTGATGGCCCAAAGGACCTGCATTGCCGTACTAAGTGATGTCCACCAGGTAATCATATCTATTAGTTTTTAGTTAGGCGGCCGGATTCCTTTCCGCACCGCTTCTTTTGCAAATATATTAATAAATTTATGAAAAACAATAATCTTTTCAAAAAATACATAAATATTTTATGAATATGCCCGCTCGCTGTCACCGCACCTTGCCTCATAGGGGAAACCGCCGCGGAGCGAAAGGGGGAATGCTGGCGGACGGGCCACGGATTTTGTACGAAAATCAATGAATATTGTATGAAATGAAGGTCTCTCTTATTTCGTACATCATTCCCGTTGTTTCATAAAACTGATTTTGGAATGGGCATTATATTCCTGAACTTTGTGTCGTTAAAATTAATTGATATGTTATGAAAACAAAAAAGATACACCATTATATGAACAAAACTATTCACGTGCCGGCCATCGTGCTGGCGATTCTCATCCTGACCGTGGGCTGCCAAGGGAAGAAGGGCGGCTCACGGGCTGAGGATGAAGGTTCAAACACAGTCCTTGCTGACAGCACCATTCAAAAGTATTCCGGAAAGGCCACAGTTACCGGAAGTGAATATTTGGACAAACTCAGTGAAATCTGCCGTTATTCTGTTGATTCGCTCGATGGCGGTGGATGCAGCCTTGGTTTAGACATTCTGGAGAGCAGGTTCGCCGATGAGATATTCCTTGATTTGGATGAGGATGTCCGGAAGGATGATTTTGCCCTTTCGGTCAAGGATTGGTTCGACAGGACGGCGTTCCTCTATTACTGCTCTTCGCTTTATGAGCTTCGCGTGCGATATGACCGTAATAACTATTCCTTTGACACCACGGCTGTGGAAACGCTGGGCTCGACAATGTTGACTGGAGAGATGAGACCGTCAATGAGCGTGTTGCAGAAGGTGTTCCCTGACAAACGTGTCAGAGATGCGGCTTCAGCGCTTTTGAATATGCTGTACAAGACCCCTGATTTCAATGATGTGAGCAAGCATTTAGGTGAATTGGTGGATGCTTATAAATCAGCCGCTTTCGCTTCCGGGATGCCAATAGATACGGCCAAGATCGGCAAAGCTTTCGCGAATGAGGATGCTTACTATGACAAGTCGGCGTTTGTTCCGGACATAAAGCGTTTCCGTGACGCAAGGGCCTATTTTGACAGTGCAGCCGTTCAGATCAAAGATCCTGTCGGAGAGATAGAGGCGCGGATGAAAGCCCCGATGGATTTCGACACCAAGTGTGTCTATGCGATAGAACTTTCGCACGTACAGCCGGTAGATTGCGTGGACACCCTCGGGGCTCTCATAGAGTCAAGAATATATTCCCGCTACCTCCTTGAGGTCTGGGAGAATTGGCGTGCAGAAGCCCAGTTCGGGTGGTTCGGCTGCTCGAATGATTCCGTAATTCCCAACGCCTATTATTTGAAAATCAGGAATATCTGTGCAAATACGATGATCCGTCATATTCAGAAACATCCGGAAGACAACGATGCGTATCTGCGCCTCTTCCGTTTGCTTTATTGCGAACCGATCCATCGTGGTGGCGGCCTCTTTGGCAACGAAGTAGTTGCTATATTGTGTCATCTCCGTAGCGCGGAATATTAAGTACTTTTACAAAACCCGTTCAGCCACACAATGTGTCTGTGCCCAAAGAAGCCATATCTGGCTGAAAAACTCGAAGCCCAAGGTACAAGTTTTTCACGGTAATATGCCATCCAGATGCTTCTGTCCAGCTTTGGGATGAAAGCATATTGTAATAATGTTTATATTCCTGCCTCCTGATTTTCAGAAGCAGGAAATTCCTCATTTGCTCTTCCGTGACATCATAGATAGGATGGAGTTTAGGGTTGACACGGCTTCAATAATATTGTTGATGGAAGGTGTGATCCCTTTTGCTACCGAAAGGCTTGATATGTATTGTCCCATTCTCATATTTGTCAACAAGTATATTAACGAATATGTTAACAAACCTTGAGATTTCCAAATAAACTTAATTACTTGATATGAATAGTGGAATGTCCTAAGTTAAACGAACTAATGATGCTCCTCGACAGGCGTTAATTTGCGTAAATCACGCTTTTAGAGGGACAATAATCTATTCACGAGCGTATTTCTGTCATATTCCCGCTTTTAGGGAACGTGGGTTAAAATTGGTGAACATACCTGTTCAGCTATCTGCCTTTCTTCATTCTTTTGTGTGTCGTAATCAAATCTGGTCTGAAGGTTCACCCACTCTATTGATGGTATGCCAAGAATTACTTCTAACTTGTCGGCCACTGGCTTAGTGATTGACCTCTTCCCCTTGATAATTTCGCTAAGATGTGACGCATTGTTTACAAATTGCCTTCTACGAATTCGGGAAAAAGGAGTATCCTGTCAGCGGAATGTGTGTTGAACAGCAGGTGCTCGAAATCACGCTTTTTCACATTCAGGTCAATTGTGGCTAACTTGTCCGTGATGGCTTTTTTCAAATCATCAGTGTTTGATATTCCGGCTCTTTCCTTCAGAAACTCATACGAAGGCTTGGTCTGTTGCATCAAAAACATACAATCATAGAAGTCACGGCCTTTTGCCCTTGCGAGCAAGGCTGAGAACTTCATACCGAGCAATACGGAATCCGGTGGAACCGGTAGTGAGAAGAAAAATCCACATCGCTGTACATGCCGCATCTCAATCGGGTATGCGACACCTTGGTTCTGCGCCTCAACCTTCAATAGGAAACGCTCCTCTCTATGACCTGTCAATCCAAGTTCAAAGAGAAATTCAGGAAAGAATATGTTCCTTCTGAAAGCGGTCAACTTGGAATTTGCCTTGTCACGAGTCTCAACATTCAGACCACTGTGTCTCAAAAAAGTGATCACGCCGTCAGTCATTTCAACAAATTTCCGCTCCGTGAGGTCCTTGCAGTCGAAGTCGAGATCTTCCGAGAACCTGTCTATTCCTTTGATGAGGCGTAGGTTTGTGCCACCAATGAATGCCAGTTTGCTGATGTATGGCGTTGTGGCAAGATGGTCAAGCACCATCAGTTGAATATATTCCTTGAGAATATGCTTCTGAAAGGCGGCGTTTGATGCTATCTGAGACGGAAAATAACTGTTAATGTAATTCAAGTCAATCATAAATCGTATATTCTTAATAGTTTCTTGATTCTGCTGTCCAGTGCCTTGCTGCTGATTCTATATTGATATTCTTTGAGTCTTTCAATATCCAATTCTTCAGTCATATATGCTTCATCCAGGCGGAGCTGTTCCAACTCAGTGTTGTTGTCGTAAAACGGATAGAGATAGAGCAGATCCAGCAAAGCTTTTTCGGGTTGCGCCAACAGCCAGGTCAGTTTCGGGGCATTAATCAAGGCCGTGTTGATTGGAAGCTCCACAGGCTTATAGCCGAAGAATAGTTCAGGCTTGACATTTTGATAGGAATATTGCCCGAACTTGTTTTCAAATCGAGCCGTTTTCAATGTCGATATTGACGTGATGCTCGTGACAGCCTCAGGAATCATCCCGTATATGCTCAACGCCGTGTGAAGACTGATATATGATGGACGATAGACGCGGCAGGCCACATAGCGTGAGAAATCAGGACGCTGCAACAACTCTGGAAATGCGTACCATCCCTGCCGTAATTTTATCAACATCCCCTTCCGTGCCCATCTGGTCAGATTATTCCTGTCGAATGAAGGGAAAAACGCCCTTGCCTGATGAACGGAAAAACATCCTTCAGGCAACAACTTTTCCCTAAACTCTAAATAACTCACCACGGCAATATATTTCTAAAACAATGCAAATATAATGCTTTTTGGAAATAAAATGTCATCCGCTTTATGATTTCGGCAAGAAAAATGATATACGGTGACCACTTAAAGAATCAATTGCGCTGAAATGTTATTATCTTAGCGTGGAAGTTTTGAGGATGGCGGGAAGCGGCGGAAAAGAACTATTGAATAAGACTGAAACTGATGACGAATATGCAATATCCATTAATATCAGAATATGTCCGTGCGATGCAGGACCCGGCGGGCAATCTTGACCAGCTGTCGCACCTTGTGTCGGTGCTGGATGACCACGGTGAGCCGATGCGGAGCAGCGGGGCGTTCGCGGTGGTGTTCAAGATGAAGGATGAGAGCACCGGGAAGGAATATGCGCTCAAGTGCTTTACTGAGGATCAAGAGGGTAGGGCGGAAGCCTATCGCCAGATCGCTGACGAGCTGGAGTCGGTGGATTCCACCTATGTCACATCTGTCAAGTACCTTGAAAAGGAACTCTTCGTTGATTGTGATGGTGATGATCACGAGTTCCCGGTTCTTTTGATGGACTGGATAGAGGGCGAGACAATGGATCATTACATTGCGGAGAACCTTTACGACAACTATGCGATGTCGATGCTGTGCTACCGTTTCTGCAAGATGGCAGCCTGGCTCCGTTCACAGCCATTCGCCCACGGCGACATCAAGCCGGACAACATAATGGTCCGTTCCGATGGCACGCTGACCCTGATAGACTATGACGGAATGTTTGTCCCGTCAATGAAAGGCCAGACCTCTCCGACAATCGGCACCAAGGATTTCAGCCACCCGTTAAGGACAAAGGATGATTTTGACGAGACGATAGACGACTTCGCCTTGGCCACTATCGCCCTTTCCCTGAAAGCGATCTCCCTGTCCCCGTCCCTTTTTGATGAATATGGTTCCACCGATCGCCTGCTTTTCTCCGCCGATGATTACCGTGACCTGAGCCAGAGCAAGCTTCTGACAGCCCTGCACCCCCTGATGACCGACTTCGAGCTGAACACCCTCCTGTCCCTCTTCCTCCTCGCCCACGCCACGAAGACCCTCTCGATGGTCTCGTTCCGGCTCTTCTCCGTTTCTGAACCGGAATATGTTCCGGTAGTAGATATTTCCACTGAAGTAACAGAAGAAGATTTAGTCGAAGCCATTGAGGATGAATATGGAGTCAAGTACAGTAAAGACAGAAAACGACTTCTAAAAGCTCCCCAAAATATTAAAGGCGAATATTGTATTCGAAAAGGTACAATATGCATCTGTGATGATGCTTTTTCTTACTGTTCATATCTGACAAGAGTTATAATTCCTGACAATGTTACAAAAATCGGTGATGATGCTTTTAGCAAATAAAATCCTAATAAATCGTAGTCAACACCAGAACCAGGGTAATCGCCTTCCATTCCATCTGTTAGTGCATCCCAACGTTCTGCTTCATAGTTATGATAGGTTTTACCCCAATAACGCTGTACGATACGTGTCCTTTCATAGGAACCATCTTTGTTGAACACATATTGATATTTGTTACTCTCAAGATATACTTTACCATTTTTAAATGCCCTAATGGAACTCTCATTAATCTTATCATCCTCTATTTTAATTTCAAATAGTAGATGCCCGTCTAAATCGAAATAACCATATTGATGTTTTGTCGTTTTAAAAGCGATAGCATTGTCATTGAGAGTGTATGGGAGTATTGGATACTCTATAGGAATACATGGAAGACAAAGGATATCCCCGTTTTCCAAATTTATAATTCCTTGGAGAGCATTTTTGACTACTATGGCTCTATTACCCAGAATCTTGATATCGTCAAATTCAATTTTTGTGATAGGTGCATATATTGGATTCCTTATACCATTAACAAATATAGTTTTGTTCCTACTGAGAATTCCACATTGTCCATTTCTTTTTACCACGATGTAATGAGAATCTACTTTAATAGAGTCAAAATATGGGAGTACAACTATATTAAACTGTTTATCCACAGCATATTCTAAATCATTCTGGTTTACTAATACATATAAATCATAAGAGAAATATATATAGCGATGTCCAATTGGCAAGAATCTCCATGCTTTTTCATCCTTTCTATAAACAATGCTAGTTCGAATATTATCATCAGAAGTGACAATTATCTCAGGATTAGAGAAATTTATCTCTATCTTCTTATATATGGGTTCAACGAAAACACTACCGTCATTGCGCACGACCCCTTGTTTCCCATCTTTTTGAGCAATCGAAATACGTTTATAATCTGAATCTTTAACCCAATCCCATCCTGGCATCTCTTTCTTTGTTGAATAAATAACAGGGACTCCATGCATATTAAAATAATAGGAATCATATCCTTCTAGATAATGGGAATTATCCTTTTCTGCTCTAATATAATTGAATTCCACCTTCATGTGCGAATATATAAACGGAACAACAACATTCATCATGGAATCAATACACCCCCATAGTTTAGTGTATATTACATGATTCTTCCCCCAATCAAAATATTCTTTTTTATCAAGAATCAAACTTACCATAAGCAAGGAACTATCATGGAGTTCAATATAATCAGCAATTTCCAATCGTTTATCTCCATCTATTCCTTTCAAAAACATGATACCATTTGATGTTTCAATTTTACATTTCATAATCAGGATAGAATTATTTAATTTGCCAATGACCACCTTTGTCGGAACCTATGCGTTGAATAATACCTTTATCAACCATCATCTTCAGACGACGCTTCACACTACTTTCATGAAGTCCCATTTTGTGTGAAATTTCGCTTCTACTTATTTGTGGCTTTTCCTTGATTAGTTCTAAAATCATTTTTATCTGGTCGCTTATCTGGTCGCTTTCTGGTCGCTTCTGGTCGAATATAGTCTTTTCTTGCCCTTCCTCCAATAAATTAGCCCACACAGAAGCTTTCATTATAAAGGCGACCAAATGATATTGGGGTTCCTTCGTGCCAATGGCAGAAAGCTCACGACACATACGGTCAACTCCTTCACCGAACTCCTTTACATAGTCGTAGGCTTTCAGGTACTCGGCTATCTTGGGATTACGGGAAAAATGGGTGTGGCGGATATTGTCGGTGCGGACGATACCTGGCAGCTTACCGGGGGTCTCGAACACAAGTCGGTCATCAAACATCTTTATCTGTATCTCAGTTCCTTTGATGCTATAATCGCGGTGGCAAACCGAGTTTACCGTCATCTCTTGTATCACGAACTTAGGATATTCCCTGTCGGTCTTGAAGAGTCCGTCCTCACCGAGATAGGAATGTTCCTTCACTTGCGTTTCGAGGTAGTCGATGGTTTTCTGTATCTGGTCGAGGATGCGCCCCTCGAAGGTGACATCCTTGATGACGTTCATTTCCCTGCCGACTTTCTCTTCCGTACCATAGTACTTGATAAAACGGACACGGGCACGAGGGAAAAAGTTCTGGGGATTCTTACCGAAGAGCAAGATGCAGGCAGTGCTGACTTGTGGTACATCGCCCTTGTAAGTCAGGAATCCTTTGTTCTCTTGCAGGTATTCCATTGGAGACTTGCCATAACCAATGCGCTTCATATATGCTTTTACGGTATCCATGTCGATATCCTCGATAGTGGCATCGTAGGCTGGGCTGTCCTCATAGTATCGTTCACCCTTGTCATACATCAGTTGCAGACGTTCCTCAAAGGGTAGCTTACGCGACTTGTCGCCCACCCGCCAAAACACCTCATCGGCTTGGTTGGCATGGAGGCGAGGACTGGCCGGGACATGGATTATCAATATGTGGTTGTCATTGCCCTCGCTGTCTTGGCAAGGCATGAACTCTGTCGTAACAGAAATGGTGGGTACACAGAAATCAAACGGAGTGCGAAGTATCTCATTCAAATGAGCCTTGTCTTGGTTGACACCCTCGATACGACGAGTCTTGTCTGATATACCTACGGCTATCATGCCGCCATCGGCATTTGCCATAGCGACAATAGTGTTGGCGAGAGCCTTCGGTTCTATATGAATGCTCTTGCAGTCGAAAGTCTGCCCTTCGGGCATCTGACGTATCTCTTCGATAGTATATCTCATATTCTGTTCATTCCACTTTTGTATGGCAAATCAACTCGTGTATATCTTACATTGAGAACATCGGCTATTTGTGCCAATGTCTTCAAGTCGGGTTGTGCGTGGTTGTTGCATCACTTCGATACTGTGGCAGGGTCCTTATGCAATGTCTTTGCCAACCATTTACTCATAATACCTCTTTCTGCCAATACGGTCTTGACACGATTTAAATCCGCCATGCTTCAATTATTTGTTTTGTTTGCCACAAAGTTACTGCTTTTAACCGGGAATGTAGATTATATCCACATAAAGTTGCCCAAAAGAGTGTTATTTTCTCAAATACAAGGCATTTGACTTTATACCTCTTTTATATACAGACAATAAGGTAAAGTTATCTGTATATAAGAGAATGGGTATAGTTTCAACTGCATCCCATTCTATTTTCTCTTTTGACAGCGTCCACTTATTTCTCGTCTCTTCCATCATTTTGTTATCCAAGCCTCACATTTGTTCGTAAAAGCAAGTTAAAATCGTTAAGTCTTCACTTTCCTTAAATCTACACATAAAACCCAATCCTCTTTTCTTCCGTATTAACCACAAATAATTGGTAATCTGTTACTTCTAAATACTATCACTGTAATTTGCTAGATAGTGTAAAAAAAGAACTGACAGAAAAGTTTGGAAATGATATATTTTATAACCCTTGGTGGCTTTAGTGTCTACTAAAAAATCTTTAGATAGTATTGAGAGTTACGTGATTATGAACGTTTTTTTTTGAGTCGGCCGATTTGAATTTATCTTTGCCAGACTAATATAGAATGGCATATGAATAAAGTAAAATACGTGTTCTCTCAGCTTTTAGATTTCCTTGACCCCAACGACTTCAACTATATTACAAGAAAGTATGAAGGAGACAAGTATGTCATGCGGTCCTGACTTTGACAGCCAGAAATTCCCTTCTCCGCAACCATCTGAATATCCGCCTGTTATAAAACCGGGATTTTTTAGGGTGAATCGCTTCACTTTGCCTACCTTTGTGGACGTGTTTATCCGCAGGCGCAGGAACAAATCGGGCACGGTCAGCGTGGTCGTTGTGATTCCTGGCGGTGTTAGGAAAATCGGTGATGGTGCATTTCACGGCTGCACGGGCCTGATAAGCGTCGTGATACCGGACAGTGTTACGGGAATCGAGGGTTTTGCATTCAGCGGCTGCACGGGTCTGACGAGTGTTGTGATTCCTGGCGGTGTTAGGAAAATCGGTGATGGTGCATTTCACGGCTGCACGGGCCTGACGAGCGTCGTGATACCTGACAGCGTTACGGAAATCGGGTGTGGTGCATTCCGCGGTTGCATCGGCCTAACGAGCGTTGTGATACCTGACAGCGTTACGGAAATCGGGTGGAATGCATTCAGCGGCTGCGTGGGCCTGACAAGCATTGAGATATTAGATGGTGTAACGTCAATAGGGAGAAGTGCTTTTTATGGCTGTAATTTGCCGGAAAGTGTTAAAAAAGAACTTGCTGTAAAGTTTGGAAGTTGTATATTTGACAAGTAATCTCAATAGTTCGATTCTTTTATATTATCGGATAGAATAGAATACTATTTTGACCAATGAGTTTTCAGAAATGTACGAAACAAGAATGGGACAAGAAGCATCTGTTGACTCCGTAAATGTCGGAGACTTTGTCGGTGAGTCAGCGTACTGTCGAACGAGACATTTCGGTTATGAGAGAAATGGGCGTGATAAAGCGGGAAGGTAAGGATAATAATGGGAAATGGAGACTTGATATGCATTGTAAATAACATTGAATATGATAGTTATAGAATCAAAACGTAAGAAACCCGAGACGATCCTGAGGAGGTATCCGGGGGCGGTGATCGCGGATGTGACGAGTCACGCGGGGGATGATCTGGTGAAGCTGAGCCCGTTCTACCCGCACGGGGGGATACCGGTGCCGTTCAGCGAGGGGTTCACGGCTACTTGTGTGGAGGCGGTCTGGCAGGGGCTGAAGGTGTTTGAAGGGGCGGATGTGGACACGTCGCTGTTTCTTAATGACACTATGAAGAACCTCAAGCGGACTGTCCGGCGGTTCGGAAGGCCGTTGGGGCATAGGAAGGGAGTGTACGGGAAGGAGTTGCTGGGCTATGTCGAGGCCCGTAAGCAGATCTATCTGCCGACATATAAATGGGTGCTGGAGAACAAGGTGCCACGGATTATCGAAAGGCTTCGGGAGGCGAGCAAGACCAAGACGATCGTGCTGCTGGACTATGAGACCAACTGCGATGTGGACGATCCGAGGAAGCCGCTGTCACACGCTTTTCTGGTCAAGGCGTATGCTGAAGGAATATACCCGTATGGGGACAAAGAACCTGTGAATCAGGAGGATCTGAAACTATTTTGACAAGAATAACCAACAGACATAATTATGGGAAAAAGAAATAATTGGAAGGAATTCGAGGCGATCCTTACACAAAACCGAATAACCAAACTATATCATTTTACGGATTTTGATAATTTGGAGAGTATTCACAATAATGGTGGATTATACTCTTGGAAGGATTGTGAGGAACGTGGAATCACAATCCTTAGGCCAGGAGGTGGTGGATATGGCTCTGCATCATGGCGTTTGGATCAACGATATGGACTTGAGCATTATGTTAGAGTTAGTTTCACAGATCATCATCCAATGATGTATGTTGCAATGAAAGAGAACAGAATCCTTAATCCACTAATACTGGAGATTGATCCAGTTGTAATTTATGATGAAAGTACCTTATTTTCAGATTGTAATGCAACACGCAATGGTGCAAATATAGGTGGCGAATTGGAATATTTCAAAAAGATTCATTTCAATACAGTAATGGCGTGTAACCATTTTGATTTAGATGCTAACGAACAACCATTCTTCCAAGCTGAAATTTTGGTGAAGAATTTCATCCCGTTGAAATACATTCATAACGCAACATTGGTTATTAACCCATAGTTTATGCGATGACATATCGAGAATTTTATCTCGTAAGTTGATTATATACTATCGCATTATTTGTAGTCCGAACAGCATAGGAGTTGTCTGACACTTTTCAACTTTTTATGAAGATGATGAAGATCGGAACGTTGTCAAGCACACTTGCGAATCAGTTATGAGTTACGGAGTCAGCATCCCGAAGTTGAATGATAATATTCCCAACGAGGACTCGTTCTGCAAGTCGGACAATCTGATCGCTGTGTCGGACGGGGCAGGCGGTTGCGGCCTCTTTGCGAGAGAGTGGTCAAAGTACCTGCTCCGGCATATTCCAAGAAAGCGGGCGATCACTTCATTCGTGGAGTTCGATGCGTGGGTTGACGGCATTTGGGAGGCTTTCTACAATGAATATGAGACTGTCGCGAAGGTGGGGGATGGAATATTCCTGAATAAGTTCTATAATGAGGGTGCGTGCGCGACGGTCGCCGCCGCTTGGAGGGTGTCGGATGAGGAGTGCCGTTGGGTGGCTTATGGTGACAGCGTCGTGTTCCATTACAACCGGAAAAGCAAATCGCTGGAGCATAGTTTCACGAGGCTGGCGGATTTCAGCAGGCCGCCGATGCTTGTGAGCTGCAAGGATCCGTTGGTGGAGGAGGGCTTCCGCTGTGGGGCGTTCCATCTGGATGAGGATTCGGTGGTGTTCGCCGCGAGTGACGCTATGTCGCATTATGTGCTGATGATGTACGAGCTTGCGAACTGCGGAAGGTTCGGCGAGGAACTGGCCGAGGAGGCGTTGAGGCGATCTGGCAATTCGGCTCTTCTGCGTACCGCGGAGACGGTAAGGTTTGATTTTCAGGCGGATGTCCTGGAGCCGTTGTTGAAGGCCGCCGAGAAAGAATCCACATTCAAAACGCACGTCAGGTCTCTAATTGAGCGTGGCGTTCTGGATGTGGATGATATGACGGTGGTGGTTTTGGGGGCACCAGTGTAGCAAGCTCCGTTGAGGCTAACGATTTCGTACAAGGGACGAACTTCTGGTATTCGGCAATGCGACAGTTTGGTACTGGAATAAGGCTTCTGGTGTACCAAACGCAATGAAGTGGCGGATCGGTACAGGGAAATGGGTTTAAGCGTACCTATATTCCTGCCTCCTGCATTTTTAGAAGCAGGAAATTCCTCATTTGCTCTTCCGTGACATCATAAACCGGATTGAGTTGTCCGAAGTTTGTGTCTTTGCTGAATTGGCCGGACAGAAGCATTGTCACGATGCTTTTCCTTTTGAGTCTGAGCTGTGAATATTTGATGGCTGAATCGTGATGTCTCCTCCGTTTTTTATTATGCTGTAAACATCATAATAGTCCCGGAATTTCATCCTTCGCAGCATTACTTCCAATTTCATTGCCAGTATGGCTTCAATGGAGGCCAGCTTGATATTTCCAAGATAGACAAGCGTTGTCATCGCTGGTGCAAGTTTGTCGCTTACGTAGAAAGAGATCTTTACTCCGCGAACGAGGAAAATGACTTGGTCGAAGCCTAGTAAGTCCATATTGTCTATATGCCCCACTTTCTCTTCTAACTCCTTGGAAATCGTTGGCCAATCAACTTCTGGCTTCCTGTCTTTGGACACTCGCCAAGCCATAAAATCCAAATCCTCGCTTTGCCTGTGACCGAGTTGAATGGCGAGTGATGTGCCACCGCAAAGTACATAATCCTTGATGGAGTTTAGGGTGGACACGGCTTCAATAATATTGTTGATGGAAGGTGTGAGGCCTTTACGCATAGTGGGTCATAGTTTTTATGTGGCCGATTTCTTTCCTGTGAAGGAAGTCCTTTGGATTCTTTATGTTAAAGTAATATTGCGCGATCATCATATTCAATGAATATAGATACGCCCCCTGTCCGGCCATCCTGTCTTCCCAGACTTGCCGGATGAACTTTCTGGTGAAAATCTCGAAGAGCAGTGAGATGTCATCCATATCCAAATGGATGAATGTCTTCTCAATCAGATCCTCGTCAGAGATCGTTTCTTCCGTGACGTTTGAATATGACCAAAACGCTTTGTTGGCCAATAATTTGGAACATAGGGATTTGCGTATGGATTCAGTGTGGTTCTTGATACGCTCGCCATCCTGCATACGTACGAGAGTCCCTTGCTTGAGTGAGAATAACGATTCCAACCTCAAGGCTTGTGAGAGTGTCATCTCACGTTTCCCTGAGATTATGTAGCTAAGAATCTGCCGTGACAGCCCAATTTGTCTGGCCACGTCAGATTGTGTGAGCCCTTTTGCTTTCGAAAGGCTTGATATGTATTGCCCCGTTGTCATATTTGTCAACAAATATGTTAACAAATCTTGAGATTTCCAAATAAAACTTAATTACCTGATATGAATAATGGAATGTCGGTTAAGTCAAGGAATACCGGAAAGGGCGTCCCATTACAATTGATGACATCACAGTCACGCCTTTTCAGGTCAGTCATTCTTCCGCCGATTCGTATATGCTCAAAATCAAATGTGACGGAAAGACGATTCTTCACACAGGAGACTTTCGAGGGCACGGATATATGGGAAACGGCATCTACAAGGTCATAGATAAATTTCATATTGCCGGAAATGTCGATATTCTCATTACCGAAGGTACCAACGTGGATAATAACACCAAATCCATTCTCCCGGAATACGTCCTGAAGAAAGAATTCAAGGAGGTTTTCCGGCAATATAAGAACACATTCATCATCTGCTCTTCCACGGATGCAGACCGCCTTGAGTCCATTTACAGCGCTAACAAAGAGTCTGTGCGACGGCCCTTTATCGTGGACACTTACCAGAAAGACATCCTCTGCCTCATTGACAAATATGCCGAAAACGAAAAGCTGTTATATCATTTCAAAATAGACGATATATGTAGCTATAGCCCTTCAGTTGAAAAGATGGACAATATGATGCGTTGCCATGGCTTGGTGATGCTATTGAGATGCAGCGAAAAGTTCCAGTCTTATCTGGAGAAGATTCTGCCTTGGTGCAAGCCGGAAGAAACGTGTCTGGTATATTCCCAATATCACGGGTACATAGATAAGCGTGAAGGAAATACAGCTTTTAACCAGAAGCTGTATGACTTTGTAGAACAGTTCCGGGAAAGAGGATGCTTTGTCAAAGAAGACCTTCACACATCCGGTCATGCCTCCAAACAGGATTTGGCACGACTCTGCGAGCAGGTCAACCCAAAAGTCATAATCCCCATCCATAAAGATGAAAAAGCCGATTTCGCCTACATTCTTTCTGATGAGCTGAGAGCAAGAGTCTGTGAATATGAATACAGTATGGATGGAGTTGATATTTCCCTCGATTCACTATAACGGTTTTACATTTCGTGTTGGTCCGGAGCGAAAAGCGGATCTCTCGTGATATTCATAAGAAATTATTGCTGTCCGCTAAAAGTTAGCGAGCAACGAGATATCCATCCGCAGTGCTGTTGTAACGGCATTGCGGATGATTTTTCTGAGGGTAAGCCCCTTAGCTGAAGAGAAGCAGTTCTTCTGGAG
>OJJU01000119.1_pt1 | contig 34793 bp, 16 predicted proteins | sample 1596141 | NCBI WGS metagenome assembly OJJU01 (sample SAMEA4350150, study PRJEB24818) | metagenome | biome: human; feature: gut; material: faeces | place: Denmark | collected 2013-09
CCGGTCTTTATGCCGTAATTGATGCTGATATCCCAGTCCCTCAGCGGTTTCCCGACACTTTCGATCTTTCGCTTGATGCTCTGTTCGATGGGGGTGAGGACTACCCAGGCGGCGGGGCCGGAGAATCTGCAGGTTGTGCCCTGTTGCTGAACATATACGCCCAGATTGTTGATGACATCACGGGGCTGGGAGGAGGTGACGGCGCAGAGGGTGTCGTGGGTGTTCGGGGACTTTTCAAAGAGGAGGATGTTGGTGTCCACGGTGGCGCTGTCGAAGACCTTCACTCCAGAGAAGTCCACAAGGAGGCGAGGATTGGTCTTGTCGGAAAGGAAAGACCTGGTGTTCTCACCATAACCCGCGCGCATCCATTTGTTCGAGGTGATGAAGCACAGGAGGCCGGATGGTCTAAGCAACTGCCAGCCAAGCTCGTAGAACAAGCAATAGATGTCACCGGTGCGCTCATAGGTGGCATATTCCATCTTGGCAAGAGCATCGGCCGCCTCACCCATCTTTTGAAGCTGGATGTACGGAGGGTTGCCGACAATGCAGTCGAAACCGACGAAGCGGCCATATTCATCAAGCACCTCGGGGAACTCTATGCGCCACTCAAAGGCATCCACAAACAGGCGGTTGTCGCGGATGGTATCAACCTCGTCCTGGAGACGGGATATTCGTGACTTCAAATCCTTGATCTTTTTGTCGTACTGAGCCTGCTCTTTCTTGCTGGCCTCGAAAAGTTGCGGGGCTTTCAGGTTATGAAGTTCGCCTTTCAATTTATTCAGCCTCAAAATCTTCGGATCGTTCACCCCCATTTGTGTATGGAGGCCGGACTTGATCTGAAGGATCATCCTCTCAAGCGAACGCTTGAGCTCTTTGGTGTGGGCGTTCTTGTAGTCGGAAACCGCGGCTTTATATTCATTAATGGAAATTCCTGAATCGTGAAGGATCTCCGAGATGTCCTGAGTGATGTCGTAGCGGTGCAGGAGGGAGTTGCCGACTTTGATGTTGATGTCGATGTTCGGGAGGGTCTCCAGCTCGGTGTAGCCGCTTTCCTTGGTGTAGAAGGCGTTCTTCAGAAGCTCGATCCAGAGCCTCAGGCGGCAGATGTTGACCGCGTTTGGATTGATGTCAACCCCGAAGAGGCAATTCTCTATGACGCGTCGCTTCTCGCTGAACAGAGCCTCCTGAACCCTTTGGCACTCAGGATTTCCGGGAATATACACGAACGGCTCGCCGTCCGCGTCCGAGACCATCAGCTCGTCATTCTCGATCTCGATGCAGTAGTCCTGCTTCTTGATGCGGCGGCCATCGCGGTCCAGCAATATTCCAAGGTCATACTTTGTCCTGATTATCTCGTTCAGGGCCGAGACAAGGAAGTGGCCGGAGCCGACGGAAGGATCGCAGACTTTCAGCGAATCCACTATCTCATTCGCCTTGCGCAGATCATCCAAATCCCTGTCTTTCAATTCATCATAGTCACGGCAACTCCAACCCATCGCATCATTGAACTTACGGACCACCGCACGCCTGACCGTCTCTTTGCTGATGTACATCGTCACGGCTCCGGGAGTGAACACCGAACCATCGCGGTGCCCGTTGATCTTCTCGAATATCAAGCCCAGAACCGAGGCGCTGATCAAAGTCTTGGCGTTGTCGCAGACCTCATCCGAACCGTCTCCGGAAAAATCGTATGAGTCAAGGAACTCCAGCAGGTAGCGAAGAGCCGGCAAACGGCCGCCACGGACCTCCTTCATTACGCTTCCGACGCAAAGCGGAAGTTCCCCGCCGCTAAGATTGCTGACGCGGATGGTCTCCGACTCAAGCTGACTCATCTCGAACAGCGAGCTGTTCAGGTACGGAATCTTTGAATATTTAGAACTCACATTCGCCTGACGGTCCTCCGGGCGCTTCGCGAGGACCTGAAAGAACAGCTTGTTGAGTTCGTCATAATCCGGAATCATCGACGGATTCAGGAATGAATATGACCGATCACCCTTATGGTATTTGATCAGCTGTGCCTCAAGCAGTTTCAAGAACAGAACCCTGTTAACCCAACATATTGACAGAGAAAGGGCGACATTGAACATCCTGTCCTCACGGTCAGCCCCGTAGGAGGAGAGCCGCGGCACTCTGTCCAGCCAGTCCTCCGCATCCAGAATCGTCATAGCGTCCTCAAGGATCGACGCAGGGTTGCGATCGCCCGGCTTACGCCTGGTGATGATGCGCTTATGGCTGTCCTTATCCTCGACCTCCTCCAGGCCGATGATGTGGAGAAGTTCGATGTAGAACTTGGTGTTCAGCTTGTTGCTGTCGGTTTGGAACTGCTTCTTGAGAAGGTTCTCCGGACTGAATACCTTGTAAAGGTCGATGAGCTTGCGGTCTTCCCCGCCGCTTAGGAACGGCTTGTACTTACGGATGTCGAACCAGACATATTCAATGTCATCGGCCACAGACGCTATGCACTCGGACGCTATCTCCTTGTAGAAGAAATCCGTCTTTTCCGAGGTCAGGGAGCCGGAGTTGAATTCCTCGTAGCGGCGAAGGAGGTGTTTGTTGGAATAGAAGACCCTCTCGAACTCCTGAGCGTCGAATATGAAGAACTCATAGATGTTGGTGGCTATCAGTTTCTTCAACTGGATATTCTTCTTCCCGACCCTCTCGCGCAGCCAGTAGAGCAGAAGTTCCTGCATCGCCTTGCGGTTCAGGTCGCCTCTGGTGACCATCTCTGAGGTATTGGAAGGCATCTTCACCTCGCAGATCACACCGACAGGGGCATCTATGCCGCTGCCAAGATGGATGGCGCAGTCGATCTTACCGTTCGGCGAGACCTTGTAGTCATATCCGTAGAACGTCCGTTTCAGGAAGTCCATCAGGTCTCCTTTGACTTTTTCCTCCGTGTCAACGCGCTCGATCTGCTCGTAGAAGATGCGGAGCTGCTCTTTGAATATCTCGAAATCAGACTTGTCCACAGGGAGTTGCTTGTAGGCCTTGTTCAGGGATCTGGCTATTGACAATTCGGGCATAGTGATGGGTTTTGCTTTGTGTTACTTTGCAAAAATAGTAATTGGCGGATAAAATACGTACTATTTCGCGCATTTTATATGCGGGAAACGTGGTTTCACAGATGGGGTGCTCTGTGGAACCACGGTTGTAGTACTGGTTGGGTGGTCACTTCGACGGGGACAGCGACTGTTAAAGTAACACAGGTCACTTCGACATGCTCAGTGACCGACCCTGCGGACTCAGCGACCGACTTAATATGGCTCGGTGACCGCGTGTGCCGCTTCGGGATTACCTGGCGTAGAAGCGGTACTCGGTCGTGGAGCGGTAGGTCTCGCCGGGACGGAGGACGGTGGACGGAAGATCGGGACGGTTCGGGGAATCAGGGAAATGGATGGTCTCCAGAAGCATTCCGCCGAACTTCTCCATCGGCTTGCCGTTCTTACCGATCATCTTCTCGTTGAAGGAACGGGCGGTGAAGGTCAGAAGACCGGGCTCTGTGGTCCACGTCTCGACACCACGTCCGCACCGAGGCTCATAGAGGTCGGCGGCCTTGCCGAACTCGCCGAGCGGCTTGTTCAGGTACCAGCAGACTGAGAAACCACGCATCGTGATGAAATGCTCGTTCGGAGTGTCAATGGCATAGTCCACACGATGCGGCTCGCGCATATCGAACGGAGTGCCAGCCACCGGCTCCGCGCCACCTTTCGGAACAAAATGCGAATTGTTCGGGAAATACTTGTCAGCATCCACTTTAAGAATATGATCCATCACGTAGCCTCCATCCTGACCCTTGAGGTTGAAGTAGGTATGGTTTGAAAGGTTCACGACTGTCGGCTTGTCGGTAGTGGCCTCATATTCAATTCTGAAGGCATTGTCATCGCTCCACCAGTAGGTGACTGTGCAGTTCATATTTCCAGGGAATCCTTCCTCGCCGTCAGGGCTGAGGCGGGTGAAACGCACCCCTACCCTATGCTTTTCGACCAGCGGCTCTGAGTTCCAGACCTTTCTGTCAAAGCCGTTCACGCCTCCGTGGCAGATCACTGGCTCTCCGTCAAACTTCTCGTTGGCGTTGAGCTTGTACTCGACACCGTCAAGAGTGAACTTCCCGCCATCGATCCTGTTGCCGAAACGGCCGATCACCGGACCGAAAAACCTTTCCTTGCCAATCTCGAACGTGCGGATGTCACCACAGCCCTGCACGACATCGTCAATCTTGCCGTTACGGTCGGGAACGCTGATCCTGACGACCCTGCAACCATAATCCGTGACCTCCATACTGGCTCCGGAAGAGTTGACAAGGCGGTAGATCTGAGTCGGTGTGCCGTCCGACAGGGTGCCGAAGCTTTTGCAGGTGACTCCACGAGAAGTTCTTGCCGCCTCTCCAGAGCAAACGGTAGCCAGCGACAGCATCAAAGCTAAAGCCAAATTCCTGATATTCATAATATTCAAAGATTACAAACCTGAGACAAGCATCCATTTCTGAGGATTTCGTTCCCCTGTTGGGATGATAGCGTCCTCGCCGCCTTCCATATCGAACAAGGCCAGATTGACAAGCACCTTGCCGTCCTGGATTCCGACCGATGAGCGTGGGACAACGATTTCCGCAAGCCAGCCGTTGTCCTTGTCGGAAGGGTCGGACAGTGTCGCGTCATAGCTGACATAAGCCTTCGCTCCGAGGTCCTTCTCGAACCAGCCGCCGGCGTAGTTGCCTTGGTTGCGGACACCGGAAAGACCGACCTTCACCCTCACAGACTTGCCGTTCAAGGCTGTCTGGTCAGGCTGGGCAAGGAACAACTGAATATAATCGTCCTTCGAGACATTCTCATCCAAGGATTCAATCAAGAAATAAAGGTTGTCCGCGTCAGCCGCGCACCTTAACGTAGCCTGAGCCTGACACTTGCCTCCGATGAACAACGCATCGTCAGTCTTGAGCCAGTCAGAATTGTCACCGTCAGCGGAAACCTTGTGCGAGGAGGCCTTGATGCTATGGTTAAGAGCCTGCTTGCAAAGGGTCACGCAGATGTTCTTGTTGTCGGTGCTGTTACGCATATAGGCCACAATCTCGTGCGGATTGTCAACCATAAGAGCACCCCAGGACCCCTTGGCCGGGAGATGCTTAAACGGATCCCCGAAGTTCTTCGCCTTGGAATCACCTATACGCTCCCACAGATAAGTTGACTCTCCATAGGAGACGACGGTCTCGCCCGACGGGAATTGCTGTAGGCTCGGCGCGCCTCCTTTCCAAAGGTCGATGGCCCTTTCAGACGGTCCTACCGGAGCCGACTTCACATTCAGACCGGAACCATTCCTTTCCTCACCTTTGATATATTCCCAGTTTCCGTCCTCCGGCGACCAGGCGAAAGCGATGTTGAAGTTCACTTTGCCGCCAGTCGGGTAATCGTGCGCCGACTCGAAGACACCGGCCTTCTGACGGCTTCCGTTCAGGATGATGAGTCCCGGCATCTGGTCGGTGAACAGCCATTTGTCCTGATGCTCATCATACCAGGTGTGCCTGATTACACGGTACGGTTCCTTTCCGAGCTCAGGCAGCCAAGTCTTTCCGCCATCCGTGGAACGGACCATAGATGTGCCGGAATGGCTTCCCGAAATCCAAGGGCGGCTTTCCGAGAAATAGAGTTCGAGGTCGCCGTCAGCCTCCTCAAGCATAATCGCCTCCCAGTTAGGTCCACGGTACACCTCGAAAGGCTCGCTCCAGGTCTTGCCGTTGTCCGAGCTGCGCCTCATCACAATCCCTTGCTCGTCACGCCACTGCCAGAAAGCGTAAGTGCCGGTGGTCCTGAATGAAGCGAACATCAAGACATCGCCATTGCTCAGAACCTTGCCGAAACCGTTGGTGAAAAGCCTTGTTGCATCCTGCCCGCGAGCGTTTGTGAGGCTGTACGATGCGAACAGTTTCCCCTTGCCGGTCCAGTTCACAAGATCCGGACTCGTCGCCCAAAAGACGGTGGAACCGTTGCCTCCGGAATAATAGTCCTGCGCCGTAAGAATATACGTTCCGTCAGCGAGTTTGACAATCCTTGAATATGCCGGAGACTCTGTGCCCAACACAGACGAGCCGTTCACATTCACAATCGAGCGGTAGTTCAGGGAAAGCACGGAACGCTGCCAGTCGTCCGAATGGGAATTGACAGCGTCTTCACCGGCGTTAAGCTCGCCAAAAGGAGTGAGATTCAACGTCTTGGAGACAGCCTCCCCACCATTGCCGCCACCTCCATTATCCGGATCTTCCGGCTTGCACCCTAAAAGCACAAGCACGGAAGAAGCCAAAAGAACAGTGAATATATTTTTTCTATTCATAACTATCATCCATCAATATTTCATTTCAACCTCAGGCTAAGCCACTCAGCCGGATAATCGGAGTTCTCACCCTCCACATCCTCTATCTGCCACGCCGGCTTCTCCGAGGTCTTTGCCTTGTAGTGATGCCTCAGATGGGCTTTCAGGACCTCTCCGGCGGAAGGTTTGCCTCCGAGAATATTCCACGGAACGGACAATTTTGCGGAAAAGCCCAGATCCTCGTCAGAGTCATCGTTCAGGGTTCCGACCACTTCCACAGAGTCCGCCGCTCCTTCCGAGACTTTCCTCCACGAGAAGTTGTCCTCGACATAGACGACATAAGCGCCGGCTCCGTTGACGACAATCTTGTACTGCGGGTCGCCGAGCCTGGCAAGCAGAAGCTCGACAGCATCGGAATTCTCAGTGGTCAGAGCCGTGAGTTTCCGGTCATAAAGATACGAAATCAAAACAAGATTATCATCCGTCCATCCAAAATCAGTGAATATTCTTGAGTCGGAAATATGTCCAAGGAACCAACAGTCATTGCTGTCCTGATCGAACTTCTCAACAGACACAGGTTCCACATTACCTTTGACAAGGGTCTTTGAATAGTTCAAACGGCCTACGATCGCGCGGACCATTCCTCGCGTCTTTCCCTCTGCCTGATACTTTACAGTACCGGTCGCGAATATCTTGTTGTCCCCGATGTAATCCACCGAACCCCAATAACCATCGAACGGAGTCGTGGCGTTGGTGAAATTGTCGGCCTTCTTGTCACCGATGAATGTCCAGATGCCCTGCTGACCTTTATACTGGCCGTTGCTGAGCACGACCATCTCGCCGGTTCCCAGTTTGGTGCTGTAAGGTCCGTAGCCGTAGAAGTCCTTGTTCAACTGCTTCTTCATCGGCCACTCCGGTCCTCCGGTCTTGCGGATAGCCTCCAGATCACGATGCCAGTTGGTCTCAACATCGGTCTTCACGACAACTGGAGTCTGGTCCACAACCCACTTGCCGTGCCACACCTCGATAGGGACAGCGATGCCGTTGTTGTCGTCAAGCCAGACTCCGGAAGGCATCCCGTCGTAAGTCGAACGGGAATCCACGGTCCTGGCGATCACCTCGTTGTCATCAATCCCGCAGCGTTCCTTGCCCTGCCAAGTCTTTCCGCCGTCAAACGAGCGGATCACCACCGTCTGCGGAGCGGACATATTGTCGATAAGTTCCTGCGAAGAGGTTATGTACATCTGGATCTCTCCGGAAGGAAGCTGAAGCATAGCCGGCTCCCAGCATCTTCCACGGTAAACCTCAACGGGTTCGGAGAACGTCCTGCCGGAATCACTGGAGAACATCACCTCGATCCCGCAATTCTCGTTCGTGTTCGGAAGGTCGTTGTACCCTTTCTTGTACCGCCACTGGTAGGCAAGGAGGACACGGCCATCGTTCAACTCGATGAAATCAGGATTCACATAGACCTTCTCGTCCTCGCCAACCGTCGAGACAGCGGGAGAAGTCTTCACCAGCAGACTTGCGTCAGACCAGGTCTTCCCGCCATCCTCGCTTCGGCGGACATAGACATCCCAACCGAAATGGTCGTTCTCAAAGGACATCAAGAGAGTCCCGTCGGAAAGCCTTTTGATACGCGGGTAGTAGAGATTCTCCTCGGCAAATCCTTCGCCTGCCACGTTGACGGATGTCATCTCCGTGAACGTGGATCGGTCCCAGGATATTCTCACATCATTGGTCTCAGGCCATTCCTCCCGGCCGCATCCGACGGCCAGAAGGAGGAAGGCAGGAACGATAGTTTTATGCAACTTTAACATATTCAAGTGTTTATTTCAAGTCTTTGAGCATCACATTCGGCCAAAGGTTGTCGATTTTCAGCCTTACAGATTCCTCGAAGCACTTTTTGGCCTCAGAAGTCTCGCCAAGGCCAAGATATCCAAGTCCCATCGTGTAATAAGCCTTGGTGTTGATGCCCTCGACGGTCGAACCGGTTGTGCCCTCGGCACCGTAGAAGTTGACGAACTCGGTAACGACACCGGATTTTCCAGACTCGACAAGACCGTCAAACAAAGCTTTGGCCTCAGCGGATTTTCCAAGCTTGGACAACGCGAGCCCCTTCCAATAGCGATAGTCTGTCCCCTTGTCATCTACAGCGGCGGCCTTCTTGTAGGCTGCCATAGCCTTCGACCTCTGTCCGGCGGACTCGTAAGCCTTGGCTATGTTCCACCAGATCTGCGCGTCGCGTGGCGTGCGCTCATCGACAAGGAACACCTGATGGTTGACAGGATATTCAAAAGCCTCGTTGAAGAGTGCCAACGCCTCCTTGGAGTTTCCTTCGGCGAGCTTCTTCTGGCCGGCGAGGATCAGGGCGTCCACATACACATCGTGGAAGTTCGCCACTCCCTCACGGGTCGGGAAGTAGCAGGTTCTGAGCAGGTTCAGGACGTAGTCATATTCACCGACAAATGTTCCGGTTATGACTTCGGCGGCGAGAGGATAGTAACGCTTGACGCAGGTCGTATGGTGGCTCTTAAGTAGTTCGAAGCGTTTTCTGACATCAAACCCGCCGGCTTCGTAAGCCTGATCGATCTCCTCAAGGAACAATGCGTTGTCCGGAGCGAGCTCCACAGCCTTCTCATAATACTTGGCGGCCTCGGCGTAGTTCTTGGTGTACAGCCAGTTGGCCCATCCGAGATTCCTCCAGGCCATAGCGTTGGACGGATCCATCTCAACGCACTTCTTCCACTGTGCGATAGCGTTGTCCTTCTGCTTGTCGTACAACAGATTGCCAAGATAGTAATGAGGCTTGGCACTTTCAGGGCAATACTTCATCGCAAGGTTCAGCACATCTATGGTCTCCAGACGGAACGGATTGCAGTACTTCGTAGGAAACGCGAGGGCATCCTTGAAATATTGCCCGGCAGTTGCCTTGTCGCCGGCCTTGTCAGCGAACCAGCCAAGCCACATCTTGACCGTAGGGTAAGGCTTGATCGAGTCGGCATATTTAAGAAGTTCGACCGATTTCGCCTCAAAACCGTTATGCATATATTTGAGCGCCAACTCAATATAAGACTCAACCTCGTCACGCATCAAAACCTTCAGGCTATCGGTTCCGCAAAGCATATCCCTTTCGGAGACAGCGTAGGAGTTGAGCGGATCCTCGGCGAGAACCCTGTCCACACAGGCAAGCGCGTCATCTTTCCGACCAAGTTCACGAAGTATGCTTGCCTTGAGGTCAAGAGCCTCGAAGTTGCGCCCGTTGTAAGTCACGGCCTCGTCGAGACGCTCAAGCGCCATATCAAAATCTTTGGCTGATGAATATATCTGGGCAAGCTGGTAGTTTGCGGCGGAACTGTAGGTATAGTTCCAAACGGCCCTGTAAAGGGTGTCAACAGCGGCCTCGGTCTTTCCCTGAATCTTCAAAATCAGACCGAGATTGTACATAGCCTCGCAATCCATCGGACGGGTGTAGTCGTGGGTGAGCCGGACAAGCGCCTTGCGCAGGTACCCGGCGGCTTTGTCATACTCTCCTCTCTGCCTGTACCACACACCCATACGAGTGTTGGCCCTGGTGTCGCCCGGATCACGGCGAAGGACCTCGTTGAAATAGTCGGTCGGATCAATGAACGGATTGTGGAACTGGAGGTTACGAAGGCCTACAAGATAGCATTCCTCCGTGTTCTCTATCTCTTTCGGAAGCTTAGGACGCTCGACAATCGCAGGAAGCGGTTTGTTCGGATCCTTGACAACTGGTCTATAAGTCAGCATCGTCTTGCCGGATGCGTCCTCAAGAGTCATTGTCAAGGCTTTGGTGTCAATGCCTTTATCAAGCTTGACAGTGTTCACGAATGGCTTGTCCGGAGCGACATCTGAGGTGGCTGACCACACTTCAGCGCCATCGGCGGAACGGAGCACCACCCTCAAAGCCTTCATCGGCTCGGTCGTGTTGACTCCGACCAGAACCTTCGATCCCTCAAGCACATCCATATTGATAGCGGCGTGTCTGTCGCCAGCCTTGACACCTTCCATATCCCGGATTCCGTACCAGTACTGCGAGAGTTCCTTCGTCTCGTAAGGAGCCGACCAGTTGTAGTCCGGCTGGTTGTCCGAATAGGCTCCCGCCATCAGCTCGCAGTAGTGCCCCGAATTGTCGGTGAGGATCTTTGTGTCCCACTCCGAGTTCGGTCCCCAGAGCCAGAACTTTCCGCCCTTGATGATGTTGTGGTTGCCTGTGAGCATAGTTCCGGCGTGGCGGCCGTGGTCGTAACCAGCGATAAAATCCTCCTTGAGGTCATAGACGAACATCGAGTTGGACATATAGTGGTTCTTCCACCAGGATGCGTCGATGCCGTTCTTGTAGAAATCCATTCCGTTGAACGGCTCGTGGGTGATAGGCCAGTGTGCCATCCAGTTCTTGCAGTGGAATGTGGCGAACTCCACGCTCTGCGGGAATATTATCTGGTAGTTCTCGTCCACAAGCGTGGAGACATTCGACCAGTAGAGCATCGAGTTGTTGTCCATAGTCGAGTTCATCAGACGACCGGTGATCTCCATATAGGATTTGCCGGGATGGAGGGTGATTCCGATGGCCCAGGACATTCTATGACGATATTCAGTCTCTCCTACCCAGATTGTCTTGCTGCCATCGGCGTTGCTCTCGATCCTGTAGTCGCAAGGCGTGTGTGTCGTGGCCCTGTGGTGATGGAAGACGTTCCACTCCACGCCGCCGGAAACCCAGGCTCCAAGCATTCCGACATTCGCCGGTTTGATCACGTGGTTGTGATAGAATATGTCGTAGCCGTTGGTCTTGTCCACGGCGTAGATGAGGCGTCCTCCGATCTCCGGAAGGACACACAATTCGACATATTCATTCTCCATATAGAGAGCCTTGTAGGTGACAGTCTCCTTCTGACGGGTCATATTGTCGTTCAGGAGGTAAGGATAGACGCTTCTGCGCGCCCTCTGGTAGGACCAGTCCCTCTCAAAGATAGGAGCCTCCTCCGGGTCGTCCAAAAGGTAGGTGGGCATGTCGATCGTTCCTTCCCAAGCCTTCACGCCTTCCTTGCCGTTCTGCGCGCCGGCGTTTCCGGCGCAGGCGAATATGGCCAAAGCCAACAAAAGTCGTTTCATTTTTATCAGTTCAAATTTATTTTATGAATATAGTCTCAATCAATACCATCCGTCGTTCTGTTCCAGATTCGGGTTCTTTTCCTTCTCGGATGAAGGGACAGGCCACTTGAGGTAGGAATCTCCGCCGTATGAATAATCATAGACAGGATCGCCCCAGCATTGCTGCAAACCTTTGGCGAAGTCGAACTTGCAGGACTTCCATATTCCCCAGCGAAGTTCCTCCAGATAGAGTTGCTCCTCGCAGGCAAGTTCCCAGTGCTTCTCGTCCTGAATCCTCTTTCTGAGGTCATCCTGACCGGTTACTTTGAGCCAATCCGCTCCGGAATCGAGCTTTGCCACACCGGCTCTTCCACGCACCTCGTTTACATAGCTGACCGCATCATTGGTCCTGCCCTGCTCGTTAAGGCACTCGGCCAGACATAGAAGGACATCGGCGTACCTGATGACAGGTACATCAACCGGATTGTAGGTCACGTTCATATGCTCCTTGCCGACCGTGACGAACTTGCGTATGCTGTAGTACATATGTGTAGGAGAGCCTGTGCGGAGATCAAAGTCCGGAGCGTTCTCGGAACGGTACGGCCACCTTGTTTGGTAGTTTGTCGCGGCTCCGGAGGCGAAACCGCCAAGGTAATTGGTGTACGGAGCGATGACCGTGGCTGCCAGACGAGGGTCTCTGCCGGTGTAGGCCTTGAGAATCCTGGCCTCGTTGCCTGTCTCGTCATACTGGGACATGTCCGCACCGTAGGCTTTCATGGTGGCCTTCTCGGTGTCGGTCATATTGTTCCTGAGGAAGTAAACGCTTCTGGCCTTCACATCCATCTTATCGTAACCAGAAATGACATCATCGAATGAGAACGGTCTTCCGTCGACCCACTGGTAGGAGTTGACGAAGTTCACATTCATAAAATAGTGGTTCTGACCGTTTCCGGCGGTCATCCAGTTGCCGTAGGTACGGCTGTAAACGTTGCCGTGCGACGGAAGATCCTCCATAGTGATGGAGAACACCATCTCATCCGACTTCTCGTTCTTCTCCGTGAATATGTCAGCGTAGGCTCCCCTGAACAATCCGAAGCCACATTCTCCGACCTTGAGGAAATCAGCCTCGGCCTTGTCCCACTGCTTCAGCCACATATAGGTCTTTCCACGAAGGGCGTAGGCTGCCCCTTTGGTGACACGGCCATAGTCGCTGCTTCCAGATTTGTACTTATCAGGAAGGACTTCACAGGCGATGACATCATTGAGATCATCCAGCACCACATTCCAGACCTGCTCCTCGGTCTCGCGCCCCCTTGTATATTCAGAAGGAGCGAGGTTCTCAAGATAGACAGGGACTCCGCGCCACAGGGCGTTCAGCCTGTAGTAGCAGTAAGCCCTCAGGAATTTGCACTCAGCTATCCTCCGGGTGCGGACCTCCTCGGAAAGGGCTGTGGTGCCGCCGATGTTGGCGATCACGTCATTGGCCCTGTTGATTCCTTCGTAGAATGTCTTCCAAGTGCTCAGGAAAAGGGAGTTGTTGGACTGCACGAGTCCAAGCATAAACGGATATCTCAATGAGATGCTCTGGTCGTTCACGTCCAGAACGGATGAGAAAGCGTCCCAGTTTGTCCCTGTTATGCTGTTGTAGTTGGCCAGCAGGTTGCTGTACACTCCGGTGACAGCGTTCTCCGCAAGGATCGCCGAACTGTACACTGTGTTGGAGCTGACGGTGTCGTAAGGGAACCTGTCCAGGAAATCATTGCACCCCAGCAGCGTCGCGGCGGAAGCCAAGGCCGCCATTATCTTTGTTATGTTTTTCATTTCTGACGGTTTTTAGAATTTGATGCTCAGACCAAACGAATACTGACGGAGAAGAGCGTAGTAGTTCATCTTCTCGGAGATCTCTGGGTCCATTCCAGGATACTTGGTGATTGTCAGCAGGTTCTCACCGCTGAAGAAGAGCCTGAAATCAGAGGCGGAGAACTTCTTCATCCATTTCTTAGGAAGGGTGTAGCCGATGGTGAGGTTCTTCAGACGAAGATAGTCCGTGTCATAGAGGAACACCTTGGAATAGCACTGGCCACCGTTCTGCTCAGAGCCGTAGTTCATCGTCATACGACCGTGTTTGGATGTGATGTTCGTCCTCGGATCGTCCGGATTCTCTGGATCATAGAAGTAGTGGTCGTAGGAGATGTCCTTCGGAAGCGAGAAGTTGGTACCGGTTGAGTAGGCGTTGAAGCCGACATATCTCCAGTAGGTCTGCGCTCCGCCCGAGCCGTTCCAAAGCATAGAGAAATCAATGCCCTTCCAGCCGAGCTCAACCTGGAATCCATAGTAGAACTTAGGAGTCATCGACGTGCCTGTGAACATATAGTCGTTGGCGTCTCCATAGACTCCGTCACCATTCTCGTCGGCATAGATGTAGTCGCCGTACCAGATGCCTTTCTTACCGATGGTCTTGTTCGGCAGGAATGTGCTTCCGGAGGCCACCATAGCCTCAAGCCATGCCATATCGTCCGGAGTGCGGATCATACCGTCCTTAGGACCTCCAGCAGGGTTCACGGTTCCGTCAGCGAAGAAATAGGAGCCGTCTCCCGAATATGTGTTCAGAAGGTAGTGCTCGTTGATGAGTTTGCCCTCCATCACTCTTCTGGCACCGTCCACAACGGTTGAGACATCACCGATGTTGCTCTGGTAGGTGCGGTTGCCATATTCATCAGCCACCCAGCCGGCCTTGAGGCGGCCTTTGTACTTGCTGACCGAGTTCCAGTTGCGGGTGAAGTTGGCGGTGACCCCATAGTGGAAGTCCTTGATGTCGTCCTTCCAGCCAAGCGTGAGCTCGATACCGTTGTTGGTCACCTCGCAGAGATTCTGGTAAGGAGCCGACTTGTTGCCGATCGTCGCATAGACAGGAGCCTTGTAGAGGATTCCGTCGGTCACCTTGTTGTACCAGTCTGTCTCGAATGTGAGCCTCCCGTCAAGTACGGCGAGCTCAAGTCCGATGTCGGTGGAGGTTGTGGTCTCCCAGGTCAAAGCGCTGTTGGACAGCGACTGCACGATGCCTGAGGACAGCTTGTTGCCAAATGAATATTCAAAGCCGGACGCGTATGTAGGAATATACTCGTAGTTGCCGATGCTGTTGTTGCCGAGCTTTCCCCAGGATGCCCTCAGTTTCAGGTTGTCGATTCCGGAGTCCTTCATAAAGGACTCCTCCGAGATTCTCCAACCGGCTGAGATTGACGGGAACAGACCCCATCTTGAGTTTCTGGCGAACCTTGAGGAGCCGTCGTAACGGAGATTCGCCTCGAAGAGATAGCGGTTGTCGTAGGCGTACGTGAGACGGCCGAAGACAGACACGGCGGCGTAATCCGTCTGTGTGCCTGAAATTGAATTCATGTCCAACGCGTTGTTCATCTCCATCAACTGATCGTTCTCAAGACGCTTTTTCTTGGCGTTCAAGGAGTTGCTGTTCTGGTAATATGTCTCCGAGCCGACCATCGCGGTGATGTCGTGCTTCCCTGCGATCGTCTTCGCCCAGTTGAGACTGTTCTGGAATACCCACTTGTAGGCGAAGTTGGTGTTCTCAGTGATGGAGAGGTTGTCCAGATTGTCGTAGCGGTAGGCCACGTCACCGGTTCTGAACGAATAGGCGTTGAGAACCTTGGTCACAGCCTTGTGCTCGGTGTCGGTACGCCCATAGTTGAACGAGGCGTTGTACTTTATGCCGAACGGAAGCTTAACATTGGCAAAGACAGTGGCGTTGATGTAGTGCGCCCTGTCGTAGCCGGTCATCCTGTCGAAGAAGTAAAGATTGTTGCGGCAATTGTTGCTCTGCTCAGGATTTTCCATCCAGCCATATTTCCCATCGTAGTACGGGTATATTCCCGGAATTGCTCGGGACATATAGGCGAAATTGAAGTCCGCCAGCTCGCTGCTGCGCTCGAAGCCCCAGATTCTAGTTCCGATTTCCAGCCACTTTGTCACCTGACTGGAAATGTTGGCGCGGAGCTGGAACTTCTTGGCTCCGGAGTTGGAGATGATTCCAGGGTTGTCGATGTAGGACATGGAGATGAGATATTTGGTTCCTCCGTTGGAGCCGTTGGCCGAAAGGTTGTGCTTCTGGTATATTCCTTTCTCATAGATGGCGTCCATCCAGTCGGTGTTCGGATAGGCGACATAGTTAGGGTAGCCGGACTCGGAGATTCCGTCCGGATCCTTGGACTTCTCCCTCCACAGGTCGATCATCGCCTGCGAGAACGGCAGGACAGCGTCCACATTCTCCGCCGACTCGTTCATAAACGACATATAATCGGCATAATCGGAGACCACCTTGAACTTGTTGGCGGGCTCGTTGACGGCCATCATTCCGCTGTAGGAGACGCTTACCTTACCGGCGGACTTGCTTCCGTCCTTTGTGGTGATGAGGACGACGCCGTTAGCTCCCCTGTTTCCGTAGATGGCGCAGGAAGCCGCGTCCTTCAGCACGGACACGGACTCGATGTCATCCGGGTTCACGTTGGCGATCGAACCCTCGAAACCATCGACTATGACAAGAGGATTGGAGGAGTTCAATGTCCCGACACCGCGGACCCTGAGCGTAAGTCCTTCCTCGCCAGGACGGCCGGAAGCCTGGCTCACCGCCAGACCGGCGTTCATTCCTTGAAGGATCTGGGCGGTGCTCGTCACAGGACGGGATTTCACCTCCTTGGCGTAATCGACAGTGGCGACCGCTCCGGTGATGTTCACCCTCTTCTGCGTGCCGTAGCCGATTACGACAAGCTCTTCAAGTTCATTGGTGTCAGGTTCCAGAGTCACATTGATGACATTCCGGCCGGCCACCTTCACCTCTTTGGTGAGATAGCCGAGGAAGCTGACGGAAAGAGTCTCCGTGTCGGAGGCCTGGATCTCGAATTGTCCGTTTCCGTCCGTGGTGACACCTCTCATCGTGTTGGGAACGGAGACGGACGCACCGGCCAAAGGCTGGGATGTCTCATCGAAGACCGTACCTTTCACTGTTCGTTGTTGCGCGGATGCGGCCAGACCGATAATGGCAGCGGCCGCGGCCAAAAAGCATTTTTTTAGTGCAATCATATTACGGGTCAGTTAATAACCAGTTAAACGTTTTTGCAAAAGTCCTGAAAAAAAGACTTTTGGGATAGAAGAATAGTTCCAATTGATGGAACATCCGGGAATCCTGAACAGATTGCCGTCCTGTTTCAACCTAACCGGTGCTCCTTCATATAATCGGCCGGAAGCTGGCCGAACTGTTTCTTGAAGCATTTGGCGAAATATGAAGGAGTGTTGAATCCGACGGCGTAGCAGACATCGTTGATCCTGTCGGCTCCGTTGGAAAGCATCGACGCGGCCACATTCAGACGCACCACTTTGATATATTCATTAGGAGTGACATTCAGAAGTCCCTTGACCTTGCGGATCAGGGTGGAACGGCTCACGATCATAGCCTCGGCCAGTTGCTCCAGACCGAACTCCGGATCGTTCAGGTTGTCCATAATCGCCTTTTCCATCGATTTCAGAAACTTGGAGTCCGTGTTGGTTATGGCGAACTCGTTCGGATCCACGGCGGATTTCCCGGACAGGTGGGCGTTCCGGAACGACTCTCTCTTGCCTGCGATCACCCTCAGAGAGCCCAGCAGGTAGTCAAGGCTGAAAGGCTTCTCGATGTAAAGGCTGGCCCCGGCCTCCATACACTTGACCTTCACGTCAGACGAGGAAAGGGCGGAAAGCATCACCACAGGAATATGCGAGCTGTTCAGTTCGGAGGTGACCTTCGAGCAGAGCTCTATCCCGCTCATCCCCTGAAGTGCTATGTCAGAAAGGATTATGTCAACATCCTTCCTTTCCAGCAATTCCAGAGCCTTCTCCGCGGACGGAACCGTGACCGCTGAATATTCCGCATTCAGTTTGCGTACAAGATAGTCGGCAAGCTCGACGTTGTCCTCGACCACAAGGACTGTCAGCCGTCCATCGTTCTCCACAGCCGGCAAAGCCTCGGCGACCGGCTCCGGAGCCTCCTCGGTGACCGTCCCGACAGGCAGTCTCAGGAGGAAATCGGTATATTCACCGCCCTCAAGCGTCAGCGAGCCGCCGTGCATCTGCGCAAGTGTCCTCGCAAGCGGGAGACCTATTCCGAAACTCTGCGAATATGGCTGCCTTTCGGCGCTGTACTGGATGAAAGGCTTGAATATCTCCTCACGGCGTTCGGCCGGGATGGCCGGTCCGTCGTTGACGAACGAGACCTCCACAAAGCCATCCTTCAGCGAGACTTTGATGTCAATGAAAGTCTCGGCGTACTTCACTGCATTGTGGATCAAATTGTTAAGCATCTTCAAAAGGCTCGCCTCATCGACATTGATGACGATCCTGTCCTCCAAGTGCTCAAAGGACATCCTCAGGTTCTTGCTCCTTGCGGTCTCCTTGAAATTGTAGTAAAGGAAGCCTATCTTCTCGATGATGTCCACCTGCTTGTACTCCAGCACCCATCCGTGCTCCTCGATCCGGATGAAGTCGAGAAGTTCCTTCACCAGCTTGTCCAAATAGTCCGTGCTGTTGCCGATCACCTCAAGATCCTTAAGCGTCTCTCCCTCAAGGCCTCCGGCAGCCATAATATTGTCAAGAGGTGTTCTTATCAGCGTGAGCGGTGTCTTGATCTCGTGAATGATGCTTGAGAAGAAATTCATCTTCTCGTGGAAAAGTTCCTCCTCACGCTGCCTCTTGGCCTTTTCCGAACGCTTGCGTTCCTGCTTCACGGCTGACTCGGAAGCGTACCGCACTATTCCCCAGACCAATCCAAGCGCGAAAAGCACATAGAATATGTACGCCAAAGTGCTCTTGTAGAAGACCTCCTTGACGACAATCTGCACCGGTGGGTGCGAATCGTTCCACAATCCGTTGCCGTCTATGCCTCTAATCTGGAGCGTGTACTTTCCGGCCGGCACGTTTGAATAGTGGAAAGACTTGCCGTCCAGATGGTTCCAGTCCTTGTCATAGCCCTCAAGACGGTAGTAGCAGCGGTTGCTGGCCGGAGATGAGAATCCGAGCAGAACCATCGAGAAACCGAAACTGTTCTGCCTGTGTGTCAAGACAATGCTTTGAGTCTCATTGATGTTGGTGGAGATCGGACTGCCCGCCCCAGGCTTCACGACATTTCCGCCGATGAAGAAATCCGTCAGCATTATCGGAGGGATGCGGTTGTCCGTGTGGAACTTACGGGGATTGAAGCTTATCACGCCGTTGTGCGAGGAGAAGTACATTGTCCCGTCCGAGGCGCGGATAGCCGTGTGCCCGTCCACGATCTCGTCCAGAAGTCCGTCATAGACAGTGTAATAGCGGATGTCTTCGAAAGGATATTCAAAAGAGACAAGTCCCTTGCTTGTCGCGGCCCAGATCCTGCCGTCCTCGTCACGGATCAGCGAGAAGGCTATGCGGTTGTTCTTCAGGACAGAATCATCGAAGGTCTCGAAAGCGTCCCAGTCCCTGTCGTAGCGCATTATTCCGCCACCGTAAGATCCCGCCCACAAATTGCCGTCCTCGTCAAGATAAACGCTCATTATCTTGTTGGCAGGCAGGTGGCGGCTTCCTTGCTCATCATAGTCGTAATGAGCGAGGATCGCCTTATCCTTGAGGCTATATTTGTATATTCCATTGGCATAGGAGGACACCCAGAGATTCCCGTCCAGCGACTCCGTCATTCCGGTGACATAAACCCCTTCGAAGCCATCCACGGGCGCGAAGGCGTCGGAGACGGAATCATATTCAAGCATTCCGAGGGTGGTCCCGACAAGTATCTCATCGGAGGAAGTCTTGAACAGCTTGTGTATCTTATTATCCCTCTGCCGGTTATTCCTAAGGCCACGGGTGTAGGTGGTGATCCTGCCGGACCGTGGCTCCAGCTTGAATATTCCAGACCAGGAGCCGAGCCAGACTCCGTCGTCATCGCAGCAGATCGAGAAGATTGATTCCGGAAGGGCGGAGGAACGGTAGCGATGGACAAGTCCGGTCGAGGTGTCAAGGTACAGAAGTCCTTTCTTCTCGCTGGCCAGCCAGATACGCCCTTTGTGGTCGTCCGACATATCCATAACATAGCACCCCTTCAGTGTCTCATTGTCTGCGAGATAGTACTTGTCGAAATTCCTCTGGAAGGCCGCCGAGTAGTTCAGGCCGGAGGACAGCGTTCCAACCCATAGCCCGTTGGAGCGGTCCACGAACACAGCGGTGGCGTTCTCGTCCGCCAAAGAGAATTTGTCCTCTGGACTGCTTCCGAAACGCTCGACAGCCCCGCTGACAGAATCATAGCGGAACAGTCCTCCGGTAGTGGACAGCCATATCCCTTTGTCTCGGTCAATCGCAAGGTCGGTCGGCCTGAATCCGATTCGATTCTCGATCACCGTCCGGAATGTGCCCTTCCTCAAATCCGCGGCGCACAGGCCGTTCTGCCAAGCCGCCAGATAGACCGAATTGTCGGACGGGTTGCGGACTATGGCCATAATGTCATCGTTGGATTTCCAGCCTTCCAGTCTGGCTGGCTCGATCGACTCAAGGCTGGCGTCGGAATGCCATAGGTCCAAGAAATACAATGCCAGCCAGAACTCTCCGTTGCCGTCTATGTAGAACGACCGGATGTTGGCCGGGAGCACTGTGTGGCCGTTTTCGGTGAACCAGTTCCTGAGCTCACCGGTCTCCGGATAATACGAGAACAGCCCAAGGCCGTTGACCGACATCCAGACCGTCCCGTCACGGTCGATGCTGATCTGGGTCACCTTGCCGCTGATCTTCGTGCCCTTGTCGCTGACCTTGTCAACAGGAAAGAAACAATCGTCCTTATGACTGTAGAATGTCACTCCGTCATCGGTTCCGATCCACATATTACCCTCTGAATCAGGGCATAGGGAGGTTATAAAGTCGGTATTGACACCAAGTTGTTCCTTGTAGTACCGCTCGAAGGATGTCCCGTCAAAACGATTGAGGCCATCCTCGGTTGAAATCCAGATGAAACCGTTGGAATCCTGCGATACCGCTGTCACGTTATTGAACGAAAGTCCGCTGTAAGACGATGTAAAATGCGAGAAATACCACCGATTGTCTCCAATGGCCGCCCGGCACTCCACAGACACGGCAAAAGGCAGCAGACATAGGAATATGCCCGCTGCCAAGCCAGTTAACTTATTGATTATCTTTCCGATCATTCAATAGAGAAATAGACTCCGTCCAGCCCGCCGTTGTCCAGATAGAAAGGAGCTCCGTAAGCATTGTTGCTTATCCAAGGGGTCTCGCGCTTCTCGAACTTCGTGTCGGCGGCCGCCTGGACACTTCCGTCGGCGCACTCGATACGGATCTTAAGGTAGCCGCTCGGTACGGCGTTCTCGAAGGTGATCACCTTGTCAACATCAATGCCGCCCCTCTTCATCGCGAATGTGCAGGTCATCGAATATGCAGGATCGTTCGCCGTGATCTCCTGCGGGTCACAGATCTTCCACTCGTCACCGCCGTCCTGATACTTGATGTACCAGAAGACAGGCTGCTGACGGCCGTAGATCGGGAACTTTACACGGATCTTTGTGCCGGCCGCGAACTTCTTTACAGGAAGGGTGAACTCAAAGTTATCTCCGGTCCAGATTCCCTTGATGCCAGGAGAAGAGATGTTCTTGCTGTTGACCGTCTCAAGTCTCTGCTTGCACTTGTCACTCGGATCCGAAACCTTGTTCCACTGGCACCAGGCCTGTGGCTGATCCGGACAAGACCAATAGCCGTCCGAAACCCACTTAGGCTGTGTGTCCTTGGTGAAATTCTGCACCCCGTCGTACTTACCCAGCTTGAAGACAACCGGGAACGTGACAGGAACGACTCCGTCAGCTGAGCGTGAGACGGTTATCTCGGCGGTCTCCCCTGCCGCCACGACTTTCCCGATGTCGGATTTCTGGTTGTAGAACGATGTCTGCATAGTCTTTCCGTTTACATCCTCGAACTCCACATCGAAGCCGCCTTCCGGAACTGTGAACGGCAGCACGACGACAGACACAGTGGTTGTGGCCGACTTCAGTTCCAATCCACCTTCCGGGAAGTCAAGCCTGACAGTCTTTGATTTCTCTCCAGACAATGTGAACGTCCCGGTCTCAGCGTCCAATGTTCCGCTTCCAGAGATCGCCCCGCCAAACGCTGACCCATCATACGGAGTGATAGTCAATGACTTCAAAGTCGCCGGAACACCTTCCTCGACAATGTCGGCCGGCACATTCATATTAAGCACCGAGAACGGAGTGGTGACGTCAAACTCTACGGTCGGAAGCACGGAGACCACCTTCTTGGCCGCCGTCAAAGGCAGATACCCTATCACACCCTTTGAATATTCCTGGACAGACGGCACCGTGGCGGGCAGGGACTTGATGTCCGTAGCACCGACGGCAGGGTACACGGCGTAGAACCTGAAATCGTGGTCTGATGAATATGCCACAACCTTGTCCGACTCGGACACGGCCTTCAGCGACGAGGACTGGCCGAACTGGACCGTGCTCCAAGAGGCGACCGTCTGGCCGGACATAGCCACGTCCGTCTTGCCGTCACGGGCGCAGAAAGCGGCGACCCCGAACGTTGTTCCTTCCGGGAGTTCTATGCCGGATGTCTTCACGCTGAAATTGACATCCAATGTTTCGTAATCAAGAGTTCCATTGTTGTCCTTGTTGCCCGTGCAGGAAAACGACGCGACCAAGGCTCCAAGCAAAAGTAAATGCCTTCTCATATTGTCTTTGACGTTTAGTGTTATCAAATGCCGACATCACCGCGCTCCGGTGACATCATTTTACAACGGCAAAGTAAACAATAATATTCCTGCACGAATGTAACAAAAATTCCAAAACATACAACAAAGCGCCGCCACAATGCTTCGGACGGCGCTTTTGTATATTCATTTCATTCTGACGCTCCCAAAGGATTACTTGTAGAGGAAGCGTTTGATGCTCATCTTAGGGGTCTTCTCGAACGGTTGGTCCACGATCTCGACCTTGGTGATCTGGCTGTAGTTCGGGAGCTGCTTGTCGGAGTTGATGCGGATTCTCTCAGGAAGGTCAGCGATTGTCTCCTGATCAAGGCCGTCCTTGCGGAGAGCCTCCGGATCCAGATAGACGAGAGCGACGAGCCTTGCGGAACGGTCAACCACAACGGACTCCTGGACGTATGGCTGGCTGTTCACAACAGCCTCGACCTCCTCAGGATAGATGTTCTGTCCGTTGGCGGAAAGGATCATCGACTTGCTGCGGCCTTTGATGTAAAGGTTGCCGTCAGCGTCGAACAGACCGAGGTCTCCTGTGCGGAGGAAACCGTCCTCGGTGAAGGCGTTGGCGGAAGCCTCAGGATTCTTGTAATAGCCAAGGCAGATGTTGTCACCCTTGGCCTGGATCTCGCCGACTATGTGCTGCGGATCATCGGAGTCAATCCTCACGGTGGCGCAGTCGACAGGTTTTCCGCAGGAGCCGGCGACATATTCAGCGCTCCCGGCGTAAGCCAGCAGAGGGGTCGCCTCGGTCATTCCGTAGCCGACTGTGTAAGGAAGGCGGATCTTCTGGAACCATTTCTCGATCTCCGGATTAACAGGAGCGCCGCCCATAATGAACTCACCTACCTCGCCGCCGAACGCGTTGATCAGGCCTTCACGGATCTTATTGAATATGATTCTGTTGACTCCGGGAACCTTCGTCAGGAACTTGATCATCGGCTTGTCCAGCATCGGTTTGATCTTGGACTTGAAGATCTTCTCCATCACGAGCGGAACGGTGATGAGCTGGTAAGGCTTAACCTCCTGGAACGCCTTCATAAGGGTGCTCGGGGTCGGGGTCTTGCCCAGCCAGTAGATTGATGTTCCGTTGCACAGAGGGTAGATGAACTCGGTCACAAGGCCGTACATATGGGCCATAGGAAGCATCGAGATCATCCTGTTCTTGTCAGATGTAGGACGGTGAACCTGACTGAACTCGATCGTGGCGCTGAAGTTCCTGTAGGTCAGCATAACGCCCTTAGGGTTGCCGGTCGAGCCGGAAGTGTAGTTGATGACTGCAAGGTCATCCCAGTTGTCGGTCGGATAGACTACGTCCTCCGGGCCGAATCCGTCAGGATATTTCTCGGCGAGAAGGTTGTCGATGTTGTTCCAGATGGCCTCGATCTCAGGCTTGCGGCAGTAAAGGATCTTAAGGTTGTCCACATCCATAACAACCTTGACCTCAGGCATCTTGGCGATGTCAAGCTTAGCCCATTTGTCTGCGTTGGTCAGCAATGCCATGCTGTCCGAATGGTTCACGAGGCTCTCCACGCTTTCCGGAGTGAAATCCGCCAGTATCGGCACGATGACGGCCTCGTAGGTGTTCACGGCCAGATAGGACATGCCCCAGCGGGCGCTGTTGCGGGCCCAAAGGGCGATGTGCTGTCCTTTCTGGAGACCGGCCTTGTCGAAGAAGATGTGAAACTTCTCGATGAGGGTCGCCATCTGTGAGTATGTGAAGGATTCGCCGCCAAGGGTGTTAAGCGCGGATTTGTTCCAGTATTTTCTTGTCGCGTTCTGCAAACGGGTTAAATAGTGATCCATATTCAAAACTCAAAATTCAAAATTATCTTGGCAAAAATAATTGAAACTCACGGATTCTTCACAAAGAATAAATAGTATATTTGCAGAAATCGGTTATTTGTGGCGAAATTATGAAGAAAAGACCTATTGTTGCGCTGATTTATGACTTCGACGGGACCCTTTCTCCCGGGAATATGCAGGAGTTCGGTTTCATCCAGGCCATCGGGAAGACCCCGGAGGAGTTCTGGAGGATGAGCGACGGCCTCGCTGTCGGCCAGGACGCGAGCAACGTCCTCTCGTATATGAAGATGATGTTCGACGAGGCGAAGAAGAACGGCATCAAGCTCCGGCGGAGCGACTTCCGCAAGTTCGGCCGCCACATCCAGCTCTTCGAAGGAGTGAAGGAATGGTTCAGCCTGATCAATGAATATGGCGAGTCGCGCGGTGTCCAGATCGAGCACTACATCAACTCGTCCGGACTGAAGGAGATCATCGAAGGCAGCCCGATCGCCAAGGAGTTCAAGCACATCTTCGCCTGCACCTTTATGTATAACAAAGAGGGAGAGGCGGAATGGCCGGGAATCGCCGTGGACTACACGGCCAAGACCCAGTACATATTCAAGATCAACAAGGGAATCTTCAGCGCGCACGACAACAAGATGGTCAACGAGAGCATCGCCGAGGACAAGAAGCGGATCCCGTACCCTCAGATGATCTATTTCGGTGACGGCGAGACCGACATCCCGTGTATGAAGATCGTCAAGATGTTCGGTGGCCACGCGGTGGCCGTCTGCGACGAGAGCAGTCCGAAGAAGAAAGCCTTCACCCAAACCCTCCAGCACCAAGGCCGCGTCAACTTCACCGTCCCCGCCAACTACACCAAGGACAGCAAGACCTACAAGGTCGTCTGCGCCATAATCGACAAAATCAAGGCCGACTGCGAGCTCAAGCGCCTCGCCAAGGCCAGGTAGGGTATTTAAGATCGGAACTTTTATAACCGGTAAGCCTTTCAAGACCACAACGGCAGCATTTTATGAATATAATGCCGCCGTCGTATGTATTTTTGACACCGACAAGAGCACAATCGCCTCTTTATGCTCCTCCTGCCGTACCATATTTGATGTGGCCTATTTGTTCAGGATGTCCCAAAACTCTTGTGGCAGACAGATATTCGGTACATTTCCCGCATCACGGAACAGAGGAGCGATCTGCCCGGCGTGCCAGCCGGCGTTACCACAACCTATGCGTGTGACCAAGAACAGCAAATGAGGGTTGCTACGGGCATATTCAATGAAGCCTTGGACCTGAAAACGGATTGAGTCCAGTGTGGCTCCATCTGTCGCGATCGCATAACATTGACCTTGCCGACCGTTTGGTCTGCCATTGACCGCACCCAATTCATTGACCGCCTTTTCCGCCAGGCTACCGTTATGGTGGCTAAGGATATTGCTTCCGAACACAACTATCTCATTCGGAAGCAGCCGATGAATATAACCGGGCATTATCCGTCTGCTTTTTGCCTTTTCATTAAAGAAGTCCTGATCCTCGTCGAAATATTCTCCACGAAGCTCACTACGTCTTGCCTTCTCATAATATGCCACCGTGCTTCCACGATAATTCTCCCACATTTCTTCCGTTCCTACGCTTGTCTCCTCAAAGTTGAGGGCATTCTTGACCCCAAGATCGTTGGCCACCTCAACGGCATCCTGATTGGCGCCGATGTAAACGAACGTCCATCCTTTTGAGCGAAGTCTGCCTACCAATTTCTTGATGGAACCGGCAGAATACTTGCGTGAGTCGTTCTCCATCCCATCAGTGATGATTGTGACAAGAACCTTTTCATCGGAGCCAACCTTGTTTTCCAGATTTGTCAACGATATCCCCATCGCATCGTACAATGGTGTACTACCACCAAGTCTATAATCCTCCCGGGTAAGAAGCTTGACGCTGTCTATCGGCTCGTCATCGATTATGGTTCGCACCGGTGATTTCGCTCTGTTCGAACTGAAAGTGACGAAAGACAGATACTGCCTCTGCATCGGGGCCTGCTTCTGCGCTGACCTTATTATACGGATGGTTTCATCAGCACCGCCCAATGCCTGTTCATAGATACTTGACATTGAACAACTTCCATCCAGAATAATAAGGTTGTGGATCAAATGTTCCTTAACTGTATCCTGAACCGCATCCAGAACTGCATCCTTAATTTCGACGTTATCCTTTACGTCACTCTTAACGTCATCCTTAACGCCATTTACAACGTTATCCTCAACGCTGAAGTGTTCACGGTCAGTCTCTTTCATTCCACCAAAAACACGATGGAACAACTTACCCAATCTCCCGGAAACATGTCCGGCATTGGATTTCTTTGATGCCTCGCCCGAAGCATTTGCGTTAATTTTACGCATAAAATAATTTGTGTTAATAAAAACACATTACCATAACGGTGATGTGTTTAGTTGATATTAATAATCATGATTCTCAGAACTCAAGCCTGAAGCTTTTGCTCTTCATCTCGTCGTATTTGTCTTTGTTGAAGGTGTACTTTACGGGGATCTTCGGACCGGAATCGGCGGGGCGCTGACCGGTGTTGGTGAGGATGCCAAGCTTGAGCATCTTGTTGGCGAAATTGCGCCTGTCGAAGGTTACCTCAAGGATGGACTCATAGAGATTCTGAAGTTGGGGCATGGTGAACACCTCTGGCAGGAGCTCGAAGCCGATCGGCTCGAAATGAATCTTCTCCTTCAGCTTCCTGAGGGCCACACGCAGAATCCTGTCGTGGTCGAACGCAAGAGGAGGAATCCGGTCCAAAGGGAACCAGCTCGCCGCCTCAGCGTCATCCCCGCCTTTCACATCAGCTTTTCTGACAAGGGCGTAAAACGCGATGGTGATGACCCGCTCGCGAGGATCCCGGTCAACTTCCGAAAAACATCCGAACTCTTCCACATAAACCGAATCAAGCCCAGTCTCCTCATTCAGCTCGCGACGTGCACCTGTCTCGGCATCCTCATCCATCCGGATGAATCCCCCCGGGAAAGCCCAGCTGCCTTTGTACGGATCAAGCCCCCTACGGATCAAAAGCACGGAAAGCCCATCCTTGACATCATAACCGAATATCACACAATCGGTAGTGACCGCCGGATGCGGATACTTGTAGCAATATTTCTTGTTCTCGGACATGTTACCGTGTAAATTTTACGCAAAGCTAATAAATATTCCTAAAAACACAATATTTCGAGTAAATTTCACGCAAAGCATAGTGAAGTTGACAGAGTTTCTGATAGGGCAAGTGAAAGTCTCCTTCCTGTATTTTGGTAACGTGAAAATTCAGGAAGGAGACTTTTCTTGCCACCCATACCCTGAATGCCCAAAAGAAAAATGTCCGCCGAAACGTCAATCTACCGGAGAAACAGTGCAATATCATTGGTTTGTCCGGGAAACAGGGCTTTCGCCGGAGAAAGGCATAGGCTACAGCCGCACCACACTACTCCCGTAATATTCCTTGAAGGCGGTCCAGGAATAGAAGGACGGAGCGACCTGCGGGATCGGCAGGGAGGCCTCGTGGCCGTTATAAAGGACTTTGACGAGGATCTCCGGGGCACGCTTGCTGCGGTAGAAGATGAGCTGAAGATTGGAGGCCATCGGAATCAAATCGCTCCTCCACCAGTTTTTCACATCGGAAGGATCGGTCAGCACAGCGCCGAAGTTGTCAAGTTTCATGTACGAGAGCAAAGGCAATATGGCTATGTCATGCGAAAACCTGAGACTCAAGTTGATGTCTCCGGAAGCAAGGTCACGGTCCGCGCACTCGATCATGTCCCGGAGTATGGCGGCGGTGCTGAGACACCCTTTGTTGTCTGTCATCGGAGAGCGTCCCATGCTCAGATAACCGTTGAAATTCCACACCTCCCAGATCGCGAAGAGTTCCTCCGGAGTGAACACGTCCTCAAACCTGTCCGCAGGGACTTCGTCAAGACACTGGAAATCCAGAATGACACTCCTCAGATCCAACTCGAATTTCCAAAGGCCATACTCTTTCTCAAGATAGTCAGTGTCATTGAAATACTTGGAACAGAAACCCTTGACATCGACCCTTGCCGCACGGAGGCTGTCAGCCTGTGCCCTGGCAGCGGCAGGAACCTTGGTCTTGACTTTGTACGGATTCATCGAACCCGTCGGGTGGATCCGAGGCATGATCGACTTACTGCACTCAAGCGTGAAAGTCAGGTCTTTGTCCAACCCTTTGATCTCATCCATGAACGAAGTCATACTGACAATCACGCGCGGGGTGACCGTACACAAAACCTCGGCGTTGGTCTTGCCCTTGAACACCTCCGGGAAAGACTTATACATCACATCAGCGATGCCACGAAGCTGATCCTGACCCTTATGTGTAAGTTCTCCACCACGATGGGCCACAGATGGGTAGAAAGCTTCATAACGAGCCATAAGGCTTTCACCTGCCTCTGTCAGCTTTCCAGCCGAATGAGCGTCAGTGAAAACCTTGCGGAGATTCTCATAAATCTGATCGCTGATCGCATACCTTGCGCCATGACGGCCTATATGACTGATATAAACAGGCTTGTACCCTTTGGGAGCCGGGGTCAATCTCACATCGTCAAAACTGTACATGAAATATTCCCCGCCTGTTCTGTTCAGGTCAGCCATCATCTCGGCCTTGGTGTCATACTTGCACACAACGTTCTTCACTCCGAACTCGGCCTCGGCGGCAGCCCTTTGCTCCGGAGTAGCCGGTGTCTGGGCAAATGAATATGTCCCTGCGGCGAGCAGAACGGCCACCGCAAGGACAACGTTATTCAGGACTATCTTTTTCATCAACGCGAATATATTCATTATTTTCCGTAAAGCAATTCCACGTCTGCCTTGATGGCTGCGGGAGCGAACTCCGGGACGAACTTCCAGGAGCCGACGACCTTTGGATCACCAACGACAGCAGGATCAATGCTTCCGTTCTTCTTGAAGTACCGGTAGAGAATCGTTCTGAACTCCGGGCCTCGGTAGACAATCCGGTCTTCGACAGACTTCATGTCCTCCAGCCCGGCGGCCTTAAGCAGTCCTCCAGAACCTACTGACCTGTAGGTGGTTATCGCGGCGGTATATTCCTTATCAAGTTCGAACTTGCTTCCGTCTGCCATATCGGTGATCACGACACGGGAGCCGTAAGGCTTAGTCACATCGACAGTGTAGTTGATCCCGGCGGCGGAATCGAAATTGGCCGGACTCTTGGCGAGCTTCCAGGCCATCTTGCCGGTGGAGTAATCCTTGGACTGTTTGATTTTCAACACGTGAGCATTCTCGTAAGGTTCAGTCACAGTGTTGATCCACGCATCATAACTGGCCTCAAGATATTTCAGAATCTCAGCGCCGGTCAGTCTCAGCACGACCAGCTTGTTCTCGTAAGGATAGACCTTGCGGATGTCCTGATAACGGACCTCTCCTGCAGGGACTTTCCCGTCAATCAGAAGGGTCGCCGAAAGGGAAATGTCAACCGGGTAGGCGCTCATAGCGAGGGTGTGCAGGAAGTTCATATAGTCGCACTGTTTGTAGTAGAACTCTCTGGAAACCAAGCCCTTCTTGATCTCGCCGACGGTGCCCGTAATGAAACTACGAACCTTATCGTAATCAGCCTCAAAGGCCTCTTCCATAGCGGTGTCATATTCCTCGCTCTTGATGGAGGTCATTCTGGCATCCAAGGTGCGGCTGACGACCTTTCCTCCTTTCACTACGAGCTTGATGTCAGTGACACCAGCGTTCTGGCCGGCCCTGCCGCAATCCAAGACCACGATGCTGTCGGCGCTCATCACCTTGTTGGCGTGGTCGTGACCGGTGACGACAACATCCACTCCTCTAAGGCTCTTGAACAGGTCAAGTCCCTGTTTCTCAAGTTTCAGGCCGTCGCCCTTTCCCATCGCGGTGTGAGCCACGACTATCACGATATGCGGCTTTTCCTTGGAGCGCACCTTATCCACATCCTCCTGAACCAGAGGCAGAAGCGACTCGAAACGGAGGCCGGAGACGCAGCTTCCGTCCATCAGCGAGGCGTTAGCGGCGTTGGTGTACCCCAGAACCGCGACCTTGACTCCTCCTTTCTTAATTATTGAATATGCCGGGAAATATGGCTTGCCGTTCCTGTCGGACAGGGCGTTGCCGGCCAGAAGCGGGATGCCTTCCTTCTTCATCTCCTTGGCGACACGGTCATAGACACGGTGGCCGGACTCGAAATCGGAATGGCCGGCGACAACGGCGTCGTATTTCATATAGGAAGCCAGTCTCGGATAGAGATGCGAGGAGGTTGTGTCCACATAGTTGTAATAGAACGGGGCGCCGCTGCCGAAGAAATTGTCTCCGGCATCTATAAGGATGACATTGTCGGCACCTTTCTCGGCACGGACACCGTTCACAAAGGCACTTTGGGCCATCAGGGAGCCTCTGGCCCGCCCTCCGTCTTCTATCGGTTTGGCAAACCAGTAGCCGTGGCCGTCACCGGTGGACACCACCGAAAGGTTGTACTCTCCATCCTTCAGCGTGGAGCAGGCCGAGAGGATCAACGCGGCCGCGGCCGCAATGAATTGTTTTATCTTCATCTAATGAATATGTTTGTGCTTTCCGGTCATTGAACCCGTCGGTTGGTGAGCCTGTCGAACCATGCCCACCGAACTTTCCTAAACAATGAATGTCTCTGTCCTTCGCTTCGACAGGCTCAGCGACCGGAGAGGTTACTTCTGGTTCTGGAGGGCGGCGTTGACACGGGCGAGAAGGTACTCATAGTGAGCCTTGTCCTCGGACGGAGCGGAAGACCGGCGGGAAGAGGCCAATGCCTTGACCTTGTTCAGGAACACGATCCTGCATCCGTCACTCTCATCGATCGTAAGGACGCTTACGCTTTTCTGGTAAGGGCCTTTGCCCTCGCCAAGGTTGATGTCATCGCATCCGCACCACATCGGCTCGGCGGCATATTCATCAATATCGGGATCCTCAGCAAACGACTTGGCAAGCATAGACTTGACATCCTTCGCCGAAGCGGTCAGAACCTCCCTCTGGAGAGTCTTTTCCTCGGATGTCAGCCTGCGTCCGGCGATTGAGGAAGCGAACAGCTCATTGTAAAGGTCGTCGTAATATTCCTTTACGGTGTAAGGCTTGCCGGCACCGGGGACCACCGAGGCCAGCATAACATTCGCCGGAACGGTCGAGGCCAACGCCTTCGCCACCTGAGCGCAGATCTTGTTGGACTGCGGGGCCGCCAACGGCAGGTTCGAGGTAACGTCAGCGTCGTTGATCCACGAGGAAGCGCGGAGCTGTCCTACCACCCATTTCAAGGAAGCCTTCTGAACCTTTCTGGAAACCGGCACAGATGGCTTGACCGTCGAGCCCTCCTTGACGTTGTTCAGGTAGATACCGCCGACCTGCGCCATCACATTGCCGATGTAGCGGTAGTACTGGTTCGTCAGCTGGGTGTAAAGATCGCCTCGGTGGGTAAAGTCCTCGTCATCAGCGCCTATCCACTCGTTCATCTTAGGAAGGATGTACTTCAGGTTCTTGATACCGTAGTCGCTGGACTTGATCGGATCATCGCCCAAGTCCTCCGTCCTGGCGCTTGGATCATAGGATCCGTAAGCCGCGGAGGTGGCCATCTGCTGCGCTCCGTAGCGGTAAAGCGGATCACCGGCCTTGGCCTCGATGATCTTACCGGCGATCTCAGCCTCCTCCCAGATGTCCTTGGCCCCGATCACAGGGGTGTACAGCCATTTGATGGCATATTCATCATAAACTCCCAGGGACGGCGGCACAAGCTTGACGCCTTTGTCCCCAGGCTGCGCCACATAGTTGAAGCGGGCATAGTCCATAATCGACGGAGTCGTGCCATACTTCGCGGCGAAAGCGGCGTTCCTCAAAGAATCGGTCGGATAGGCCGAAGATGCTCCCATATTGTGCATAAGTCCCAGAGTGTGACCTATTTCGTGAGAGATCACATAGACAAGTGACTCATCGATGATGTCCTGCGGCATCTTCACGGCACGGACCTTCTCATCCACTTGTGCCGTCTGCACGAAGCGCCAGTTATTGATCAGCTTGATGACATCGTTATAGACAAGCACAGACGCGTTCAGGATCTCTCCCGTCACCGGATCAACCCAAGACGGGCCCATAGCGTTCATCGTGGCGTCAGGTACATACCTGATGCAGGAATATTTAAGGTTGTCCGGATCGAACTGAGGATCCTCATCGGCTGTAGGGAAGTCACGCACCTGCATCACGTCCTTCAGTCCAATGGCCTCGAAAGCTTTGTTCCAAGCCAGGACACCCTCCTTGATCGGAGCCTTCCAAGCCTCAGGGAACGAATTGTCCACGTACCAGACAATCGGATTCTTGACCGTGACCTTCTGACCTTTCTGCCAAGCGGTAGTGTCTGAGAGCTCAAGTCTCCAGCGGGAGGCCAGCACATAGCCTTTGAACCCATCCTCGGCGGATGTGAGATTGTACTTCACTCTGCCCTCTCCCGGGCCGACCGGGAACACTCCGATCCTCGAATCCTGCACACGGGCCGGCATCGGGTTCTCCGGAAGCAGCATAAACGAAACCGTGTAGGCCATCGAGCCGGATCCCACTTTGCCTTTCAGCATCAGGAAGGTCTTCGTGAAGTCCACATTGGAATGCACCTTCACGGAAGCGTTGTCACTGAATGCCTTGAGATCGCTGAACCAGGTTGATTTCTCGTCAGCCGCCTTAGTGAGGGAGAAGTCCTTTCCCTTTGGAGCGACCGAATTGATGAGCGGAGTCACCTCGAAGACCACCTCCGAGCTGTCCTTGCTCGTTGCCTGCACGGCGATCCTTCTCAAGACCTTAGGAATATAGTTGCGCTCGATGGCGGCCTGCATCCCGGGATCGGAACTCGTGGCGTTCGTGCCCGGAACAGTCAGCACCACAAGGCTGTCCTTGAGGTCAATCTGGAAATATGTCGGCTTCACGTACTTATACCCGACGTTCAGATAGACCGGATTGCTTGTGGCGGTGATCGTGCTGCCCACAAGCATCCTACGTCCCATCATATTCCTTGGAAAGCCCATATAGATCTTGTCCTTGGACGTGCGGTAAAGATTGAACGTCTTTCCGCAGGCCGAATCGGCGACCTCCTTCATCAGCTTCTCGTAAGGGGTCTGCTTCTTCTTCGGAGCCGGTTTCTGAGCCGCTGTAGCCTCCGTCTGGGCCTTTTTCTTCTTTTTCTTAAACACGGACGCTGCCGCGTCTGTGGACGGGACCAACAGCGCGGCGGCGATCAAAGTCAGGATAATACTCCTTTTTGTCATAGATATTTCTTTATTGTTATTGATTATCAGTTTAGTTCACCCGATATTTATACATTACCGAAGCGGGATCCCAGAATATGCCCTCGTAGGACTTCACAAGGGTGTCGTCCGAGAATCTGTAAACGTACAGGCTGCCTTTCTTCTCTCCCGATCTGGACGGATTGTAGGTAGCGATGTAGAGCAGATCCTCTCCGTTGTCCCCCTTGTTCTTGCCAAGGAAGTTGGTGGCGATGTCCCGGATCTGTTCGCCGACAGGAAGGGTTATCGCCGGCTTGGAGACCGGAGCGCTGATCAGAGACCAACGGTAAACAGCATTGTCATAGACATAGTACACATCAGCCGAGTTCTTCGTGCCGACAAACTTGCAGTCACTGTCCATCTTCAAATCACCGGTCGTGAACGTGACGGTGCTTCCCCAAGTCTTCAAGGCCCCTGAACCTCCGATGCCGTCGGTGTTCTTGATGACATATTCATCAGGATTCGTCTTGCTTCTGAAGAGGACATAGAGGGAATTGGTCTTCGCGGTCCGCAGAGTGGCCATATTCACAACCTCATAGCCGCTGAGAGTGTAATAGACGGTTCCGGCGGAGGCGGTTCTTCTGACGGCAAGGCTGTCAGAGTTGCGGAAATATGGCGAGCGGATCGTGGCATCGTTGGCGGTCTTGCGAGAGACTCCTCCGAATATGCCCGTCATCGGCTTGATGTCGATCATATCGGTGTAGCCACCCATCATCATATCGTAGCGGTAGATGTGCGAGTTCTCACCGAGGATGAACGCCGCGAATCCGGATGTCGAAGCCAGCTCGCCGCCGAACGCCTTGAACCGTGAGCCGGCCGAAAGCATACTTGACTTCTTGAACAGCTGGAATGTCTTGGCCTCCATATGCCACATCGTACCGTTCTCGTCATCGGTGGCTATCAGAAGGCCGGAGTAGTCCACTTTCTTGACCGTGGCGTTGGACATAAACAACTCTTTTCCGTTCCGTAGTGTCTGTCCGGGATTGATGGACGAGAACACGTCAGGGAAAACCTCCTGCTTTCCGGCGGTGGCCTCCTCGGAAGTGAGCGTCTTGATGAACGTAAGGTGACCGTCTCCGGATTCCCCGTTGCTCAGGATGGTGACACCTTCGTCATACCCCGAGTTCACGTTCAGTGTGAAGTACTTGTACTGGATGCTTTCCCCGTTGTCGGCCCTGAGCCGAAGGATGAATGTACCCAGTTTGGTGAAAGTATAGTCGATTGTAGGCGAGGTCGAGACGTTCTCGATCGTCCCCGTCTTGAAGATGTGGTCGGCGACCGTCTTGCCGTCGGCCGGCTGTCCGTAGGACCATTCGTAGGAGACCTCACGGTCACTCTTGACGGTGAGTCCCTCGTATTTCAGTTCCACGCCAAGGTCGGCGTTGATCGTGTCCGAAGCGACCTTGAACTCGATCGGCGCAAGGTCAACTGTGTCTCCCTCGTCGATCTTCCAGCAGGAGGACACGGCC